>SKEQ01000019.1_pt1 | contig 215187 bp, 191 predicted proteins | sample 4826751 | NCBI WGS metagenome assembly SKEQ01 (sample SAMN11008805, study PRJNA524170) | human gut metagenome | biome: Human fecal sample; material: Feces; isolation source: fecal sample from pouch patient p44 | host: Homo sapiens | place: Israel: Tel-Aviv | collected 2013-07-11
TGTTCGCCCATTAAAGCGGTACGCGAGCTGGGTTCAGAACGTCGTGAGACAGTTCGGTCCCTATCCGGCGTGGGCGCAGGATATCTGAGAGGAGCTGTCCTTAGTACGAGAGGACCGGGATGGACGGACCGCTGGTGGACCGGTTGGCTTGCCAAAGCCATGGCCGGGTAGCCAAGTCCGGAAGGGATAAACGCTGAAGGCATCTAAGCGTGAAGCCCCCCTCAAGATGAGATATCCCATTCTTTAAGAAGTAAACCCCCTTGAAGACGACGAGGTAGATAGGGCAGAGGTGGAAGTGTGGTAACACATGGAGCTGACTGTTACTAATCGGGTGAGGGCTTGACCAAGAAACGCAGGTTAAGAATTGATTCAAGAAGTTTGATTAACCATCAATAAGCATGTATGTAGTTTTTAAGGTACAAACCTTAATAAATATTCCTCCTTAGCTCAGTCGGTAGAGCATGCGGCTGTTAACCGCAGTGTCGTTGGTTCGAGTCCAACAGGGGGAGCATGGTGCCATAGCCAAGTGGTAAGGCAAAGGTCTGCAACACCTCTATCCCCGGTTCAAATCCGGGTGGCACCTCTTAGAAAGCCCTGGAAAGATGAATTTCCAGGGCTTATTTTTTCTATAAAAATGTATTTGCTGAAGACCGTGAAGACAGACTTCTGGAAGATCGGACAGCATCAGGAATTTTTTTCCGTAAGCAGGATTCGTTTACGATTATAAACCAGGTGAAGGTACATGGCATCCTGAGCACGCAAAGCGTCATGCTCTGCAATGGCAGCTCCTTATACAGGAATCCGTTTTATGCCTACCGGCGGGATCAATGCGAAAAACCTTGAGGACTATCTTTCCTGTGACAAAATCCTCTGCTGCGGCGGAAGCTGGATGGTAAAAGGAGATCTTGTGAAGGCAGGAGAATTTGACAAAATAAGAGAACTGACAGCAGAAGCAAAAAAGCTTGCGGATTCCATAAGAAAGTAATCAAACTTAATACACATATTCAATAAAAAAAGCAGAACCCTGCACAACCAGGCAGAGTTCTGCTTTTTTGTCAATTATTGTGAAAATAGATCAATGAAGTAGGATCGGCAGAAGCTTTTTCCGCTTCAGCTGCCAGATCAGCTACAGGATCCGCAGAAGGTTTCCGAAGATCCATTCGGTAAAGATAAAAGATCCCACCGAAGAAACCGGGAATCAGTCCGGCGTATCCACCGGCACATAAGATCACAGTCAGCTTCACCATCAGTTCTGTCTGAAGTTCCAGACAAACAAGTAATCCTGCAAGAATTCCGGCTGCACTCCATCCAGCTGTCAAAAGTGCAAGAAAAACAGCTGGCGCAGGGGCCTTTTTTAAATTTTGATCTAAGTGATTCCACAGTACTTTATACATAATCCATTCCTCCTGTTTTGCTGGAATTATACTTCTGCTGTTGTCAGCAACAGTCAGCTATAATATTGATTTCCTTTATTTGTCTGTATTATAGAAAAGAAATGTAAAATACAAATGCGCAGGAATGAAAAATCTTTGTAAAATATAAGTAGAAATTGCATTTTGAATTAAGAACCGATATACTTATAAATATAGTTATTGATAATATTCGATCACAGCCGAAAACATTTTTCTACAGCTGTGATACGTGAGTGAGAGAATTAAAAGGGGGCAGATAAAAGCCCCCTGAAATCATATAGAGAGTAAAGAGGAGGGGTGGAAATGGAGCATACGGAAGAATATGTGAAGCTGGAGAATGTATCCAAAATCTATGGCTCAAAAGAAGTGAAGATCATAGCTGTGGATGAGATCAGCTTCCGGATAAAAAAAGGAGAATTTGTGGTTGTGGTAGGACCAAGCGGTGCCGGAAAGACAACGGTGCTGAATATCCTGGGCGGAATGGATAAGGCCACATCCGGCAATGTCTGGATCGATGGAAAAAATATTGCAAAATATACAGACCGGCAGCTGACCGGATACCGACGGGAGGATATTGGATTTGTATTCCAGTTTTATAATCTGGTGCCAAATCTGACTGCATTGGAGAATGTGGAGCTTGCTCTTCAGATCTGTAAGGATCCTCTGGATGCTAGGACAGTTCTGGAGGAAGTAGGGCTGAGGGAGAGACTGACCAATTTTCCGGCACAGTTATCCGGCGGTGAGCAGCAGAGAGTTTCCATAGCCAGAGCGCTGGCGAAGAATCCAAAGCTTCTGCTCTGTGATGAACCTACAGGAGCGTTGGATTATCAGACCGGCAAGGCAATCCTGAAGCTCCTTCAGGATACCTGCAGGGAACGGGGCATGACGGTTATTGTCATTACTCATAACTCTGCATTGACACCTATGGCCGACCGTGTGATCAAGATCAAAAACGGCAAGGTTTCCAGGATGACTGAAAATGCACATCCCACACCAGTGGAAGAGATTGAATGGTAGGTGACGGAATGAAGGCATTACACAAAGATTTCTGGATGGAGATCCGGAAAAGTAAAGCACGTTTTATCTCGATCTTTCTGATCGTGGCACTGGGTGTTGCATTTTTTTCCGGGATCCAGGCGTCTTCTCCGGATATGAGATATTCCGGAGATGCTTATTATGAAGCAGCAAAGCTGATGGATCTGAAGATCCAGGGAACCCTGGGACTGACGCAGCGTGATGTAAAAGCGGTATCGGACATTGACGGTGTGGAACTGGCTGAGGGCAGCTACTCTACGGATGTTATGAGTGGAGAGGACGATGCCAGGAAGGTTCTTCATCTGGAAGCCATCAGCAGCAATTTTAATTTGCTTACAGCAGATGAAGGAAGGATACCGGAAAAAAGCGGCGAGATTTTTCTGGACAAGCCATTTGCAAAGAATCGGGGGTATAAAATCGGGGATACCATATCTGTCAGTGAGGATGGAGACAGTGAGCTTTTGAAAAAAACAACCTATACAGTTGTGGGAATCGGAAGCAGCCCTCTTTATATTTCATTTAACAGAGGAAATACGACTCTTGGATCCGGTGAGGTCAGCGGCTTCGGATACATTCTTCCAGAGGATTTTGAACAGGAGGCTTTTACCCAGATCTATATTATGGTTCATGAATCCGGGGATGTGATCAGCTATACCGATGCTTACGACAATCTTATCAAAAAGATCCGGAAACGCGTGGAAGGTATCGAAAAAGAACAGTGCAGCCTGCGCTACGAGGAGATCGTCGCAGAAGCCAATGAAAAACTGGATGATGCCAGAAAAGAGCTTGAGGACGGAAAGAAGGAATCAGAGGAAAAACTTGGCGACGCGAAGAAAAAGCTGGATGATGGGCAGAAGAAGTATGAGGATGGAAAAAAAGAGTACGAAGATGGAAAACAGCAGCTCAGTGATGCAAAAAAGGAGCTGACCGATGGAAAACAGCAGCTTGCTGACGGAAGAAAACAGATTGAAGATGGATGGTCTCAGCTTAACAGCGCAAAACAGCAGGTGGAAGACGGTCTGTCCCAGTTAAATGCTGCCAGATCCCAGCTTGCTGACTCCGAAGCACAGATAAATGAGAAGCAGTCAGAGCTGACTGCCGGATATGAACAGCTGACTGCCGCAAAACAGCAGGTAAGTGACGGCGAGGCCCAGCTCCGGGAAGCGGAAAAAACACTGGAAAGCAAACAGGCTGAGCTTGACAGTGGAAGAGAACAGTTGGAAACGGGAAAGAATACGATCAAAGAAACAAAGACTGCTCTCACCGGTCAGAAAGAACAGTGTGAGGCAGGACTTGTACAGGTTTCCGAGGGCGAATCCCAGATCAATTCCAGTGAAGAAGCCCTTTCCGGGCAGCAGGCACAGCTGGATGAATTGACCAGCCAGAAAGAGGCATTAAGCAGTCAGGCGGCGGAGCTGCAGGCGCAGTATGACGCCGGTGCGGAAGCAGGAAAAACCGAGGAAGAGCTGGCGGAGCTTTCCACGCAGATCCAGACTTTAAATGGTCAGATCAGTGCAATGGAAGAACAGATAAATGCCGGTCAGGCCCAGATCGACGGGGCGCAGGCAGAGCTTACTGCAAAAAAATCAGAGCTGGCCCAGACAAGAGCTGAACTGGAGAGCAGCCTTGGTCAGATCAATGAGGGCTTCAGCCAGATCAAAGAACAGGAAGAGACACTTTCCAGGACAGAGGCACAGCTGAACGAAGGCCAGGAAGAACTGGATAAAGGGAAAAAAGAACTGGAAACAAAGAAAGCAGAGCTTTCCGCGGCAAAAGAAGAAATTGCGGCAAACCAGGCAACTCTGGATGATGGCCAGAGCCAGCTGGATTCGGCCAGAGCCCAGCTCAGCTCAGGGCGGCAGCAGCTGGAGGAAAAACAGGCCCAGTTAAATGCCGGTCAGGCAGAGATCCAGGCCAATACAGAAAAGCTTACCAGCAGTCAGGCAGAACTGGATGCAAATGAACAGAAGCTTCTGGATGGTGAAAAAGAGATCCGGGAAAATGAACAGAAATTAAAAGACGCCAAAAAAGACCTGGAGGACGCCAAAAAGAAGCTTTCCGATGGAAAGAAAGAATATCAGGACGGCAAAAAAGAAGCCGATGACAAAATTGCGGAAGCCCAGCAGAAGATCGAGGATGCCCAGAAAGAGGTGGATGATATTGAAACACCGGAATGGATCCTCTCAGACCGCAATGACCTTCCGGAATATTCGGATTTTGGTGATAACGCAGAGCGACTGAAAAACATCGGAAAGGTTTTCCCGATGATATTCTTCCTTGTAGCGGCTCTGATCAGTCTTACCACGATGACACGAATGGTGGAGGAACAGCGAACCCAGATCGGAACCATGAAAGCGCTGGGATACGGAAAAGCATCCATTGCATCCAAGTATCTCAGCTACGCATTTCTGGCTACAGTAGGCGGAAGTATCGCAGGAGTACTTTTCGGAGAAAAGGTTCTTCCGTTTATCATTATCCAGGCGTATGGAATCATGTACTGGAATATTGGCGATCACATGCAGTTGGATTATGAGTTACAATATGCACTGATCGCTTCCGGGGCAGCGGTGATCTGTACTATGGGCGCTACACTGTTTTCCTGCGCAAAGACCCTGGCAGAAACACCGGCATCTCTGATGCGTCCGCCTGCACCGAAAGAAGGAAAACGGATCCTTATTGAACGGATTAGCTTTATCTGGAAGCATCTGAGCTTTTCCTGGAAATCGTCCATGCGAAATCTTTTCCGTTATAAAAAGCGTCTTTTTATGACCATTTTCGGAATTGCAGGAAGCATGGGACTGATGCTTGTAGGATTCGGACTTTATGACTCCATTATGGATATTGCGATTCTCCAATATGACCAGATCCAGCACTATGATGCCATGGTGATCAATGATGAGGATGCCACAGACAGCCAGGAAAAGGATCTTCTGAAATTCCTGGACGGAAACAGCGAGATCGATCACTATACCCGTGTGCAGCTCACCAAGATGACGGCACCAAAAGAAAAGGGAAGTGTCAGTATCTATGTGTATGTTCCGGAAAATACGGAAAATTTTAAAGAGGATGTAACGTTACGTGACAGAAAGTCCCACGAGCAGTATGAGCTTACCGATGATGGAGCGGTGATCTGTGAAAAAACGGCTTCTCTTATCGGTGTGAAAACAGGAGACGAGATTACCCTGGAGAAAGACAACAGAAAATATAAAGTAAAGATCACTGCTGTCACGGAGAACTATATGGGACATTACGTTTACATGACCCCACCCTGCTATGAAAAAACATTCGGAGAGAAACCGGAATATTCAAGTACAGTATATACTATGAAAGAGGATGCAGAGAGTGATCTGGAAACTCTTGGAAATGCGATCCTGAAATATCCGGCAGCTTTAAGTATCAGCTATACAAGCAGCACAGCAGGTCAGGTAGAGCGAATGCTGGGATCCCTCGGAGCGGTGATCTGGGTCCTGATCATTTCTGCCGGAATGCTGGCATTTGTGGTACTGTATAATCTGAACAACATCAATATCACAGAGCGTCAGAGAGAGCTTGCAACATTGAAGGTCCTGGGATTTTATGATGGCGAAGTTTCCCAGTATGTATTCAGGGAAAATGTCCTGCTGTCCTTCATAGGGATTCTGGCAGGCGCAGTGTTCGGAATCTTCCTCCACCGGTATGTGATCACAACCGTTGAGGTAGATGCGGTGATGTTCGGAAGAAATATCAAGCCAATAAGCTTTGTCTACAGTGGGCTCATTACCTTCGGATTCTCCATGTTTGTAAATATGGTGATGCATTTCAAACTGAAAAAGATTGACATGGTAGAGTCGCTGAAAAGCGTAGAATAAAATACGGAAATGAGAAGAAGGCCTGCATACAGGGAAATATGTGAAATCCCCGGAAATGCAGGCCTCCGTCTTGACAAAAAAAGAAAATTTCATTATAGTAGGAACATGGTAAAGGCGTTGAATAAGAGGAGTATGCAGGAATACGCTGACAGAGAGAGATGCACGGACGCAGAAGGAGCGCAGGCTGGAAGGCATTTTCAGATGGAAGACTGCAGAAGGTAGCTTAGGAGCCGGGAGACTGAAGGCAATAATTTCTGGGAGTGCTATAAGAACAGACACAGAAGCTGCTGCGTAGGTTTTCACGTACCCCGCGTTAAGGGATAAGAGATAGACGGGAATAACAGATAAGATAGTTTTCCCGGATAATGAAGGTGGTACCGCGAGAATGATCGCCCTTCGCACAGGAGTTGTTAGCTTTGGTGTGGAGGGCGTGCTTTTTTCTTGCAGAAAACAGGAGCATTTTAAAGCTTCCATAATCAGAAAGAGCTGCCCCAAAAAGACAGCTTGATCCCAAGAAAGATTCAGGAGGAAAACATGAGCAAAGAACTTGCAAAGACTTATGATCCCAAGGGTATTGAGGATCGTCTGTACAAAAAATGGATGGACAACGGATACTTCCATGCAAAAGTAAATCCGGACAAAAAACCTTTCACAATCGTAATGCCGCCGCCCAATGTAACCGGACAGCTGCATATGGGCCATGCACTGGATGAGACCATGCAGGATATCCTGATCCGTTTCAAGAGAATGCAGGGTTATGAGGCTCTCTGGCAGCCGGGAACAGACCATGCAGCCATCGCTACAGAGGTTAAGGTAACAGAGAAACTTCGTAAAGAAGGTATCGACAAGAACGAGATCGGCCGCGAGGAATTTATGAAACATGCCTGGGCATGGAAAGAAGAGTACGGCGGAAAGATCATCAACCAGCTGAAAAAACTGGGTGCATCTGCAGACTGGGAGCGCGAGCGCTTTACCATGGATGAAGGCTGCTCCAAGGCTGTTCAGGAGGTATTTATCCGTCTCTATGAAAAAGGATATATTTACAAAGGTTCCAGGATCATCAACTGGTGTCCGGTATGCCAGACTTCTATTTCCGATGCAGAGGTTGTACATGAGGACCAGGATGGATATTTCTGGCACATCAATTATCCGATCGTAGGTGAGGAAGGACGTTTCGTTGAGATCGCGACCACTCGTCCGGAGACACTTCTCGGCGATACAGCAGTTGCTGTAAACCCGGAGGATGAGAGATATAAAGATCTTGTAGGCAAGATGCTGAAACTTCCTCTTACAGACAGAGAGATCCCGGTTATTGCCGATGAGTATGTTGACAAGGAATTCGGAACAGGCTGCGTTAAGATTACACCGGCACATGACCCCAATGACTTCGAGGTTGGACGCCGCCATAATCTTGAGGAAATCAATATCCTTAACGATGATGCGACTATCAACAGCCTTGGCGGAAAATATGCAGGTATGGACCGTTACGAGGCACGTAAGGCCATGGTAGAAGACCTGAAAGAGCAGGGACTCCTTGTAAAAGTTGTTCCGCACAGTCACAGCGTTGGTACCCATGATCGCTGCGGTACAACCGTAGAGCCAATGATCAAACCACAGTGGTTTGTAAAAATGGATGAAATGGCAAAAGCTGCCATCAAGACTCTGGACGACGGAAATCTTCAGTTTGTTCCGGCACGTTTTGACAAAACTTACCTGCATTGGCTGGAGAACATTCGTGATTGGTGTATTTCCCGTCAGCTCTGGTGGGGACACAGAATCCCGGCTTATTACTGCGATGAGTGCGGTGAGATGGTTGTTGCAAGAGAAATGCCTGAGAAGTGCCCGAAATGCGGATGCACACATATGCACCAGGATGAGGACACTCTGGATACCTGGTTCAGTTCCGCACTGTGGCCATTCTCCACGCTTGGATGGCCGGATAAGACACCGGAGCTTGAGTACTTCTATCCGACAGATGTTCTGGTAACCGGATATGATATCATCTTCTTCTGGGTTATCCGTATGGTATTTTCCGCACTGGAGCAGACCGGTGAGACTCCGTTCCACCATGTACTGATCCACGGCCTGGTACGTGACTCCCAAGGACGTAAGATGAGTAAATCCCTTGGAAACGGTATCGATCCGCTGGAAGTTATCGATAAATACGGTGCAGATGCACTTCGTCTGACTCTGATGACAGGTAATGCACCTGGAAATGACATGCGTTTCTACTGGGAGCGTGTAGAGTCCAGCCGTAACTTTGCAAACAAGATCTGGAATGCATCCCGTTTCATTATGATGAACCTGGAAGGAAAGACCGTAACAGAGCCGGAAGACCTGAACGCTCTTTGCAACGAGGATAAATGGATCCTTTCCAGACTGAACACCGTGATCCGCGATGTTACCGAGAACATGGATAAATATGAGCTTGGAATCGCTGTACAGAAAGTTTATGACTTCCTGTGGGATGAGCTCTGTGACTGGTATATCGAGATGGCCAAAGTAAGACTGTGGAAGGCAGAGGAGAACCCGGCAGCAGCAAACGATGCACTGTGGACACTTCGCACTGCACTGACACAGGGACTGAAGCTTCTTCATCCGTTCATGCCGTTTATCACAGAGGAGATCTACTGCACACTGCTTCCTGAGGAAGAGTCCATTATGATCTCTGACTGGCCGGTATACAAAGATGAGATGAACTTTGCAGATGCTGAGAAAGCAGTTGCAAGCTTCCAGGAAGTTGTACGTGGAATCCGTAACACCAGAAACGAGATGAACGTACCACAGAACAGAAAGACAAATATCTACATCGTAGGCAAGGACGCTGAGAGCTGTGCACGTTTTGAGTCCTGCAAGAGATCCTTTACAAACCTTGCGTTTGCAAAAGAGATCCACGTACAGCAGGATAAGAGCGGAATCGGTGAGGATGCGGTATCCATCGTTGTGGCAGACGGTGTGGTTTATCTGCCGCTGGAGGATCTGATCGACCGTGAAAAGGAGATCGAACGTCTCACAAAAGAGCAGGAGCGTCTTACAAAAGAGATCGCACGCTGCGAGGGAATGCTGAACAATCCGAATTTTGTGAACAAGGCACCAGCAGCCAAGGTAGAGGCAGAGAAGGAGAAACTTGAGAAATACAAAGAGATGAAAGAGAAAGTGAACCTGCAGTTAACACAGATGGTGAAATAACGAAGGAGTGTTTTAATGAAGTGGTGTAACTTTTTCAATAAGATTTCGCTGATACTTCAGGCTCTGGGCTGTGCAGTCCTGTACTTTGTGATCGAGGCCATATGCAGGCACTCGTTCACAGAGGCGTGGACCTACATGACTACAAAGCCGCTTGTATTTGCTTATAATGCAGCGTTTATCTTTACAACGATGCTGATTGTTTATCTCTTCCGAAAGAGAATTTTCTGGCGTATATTTGTGGGCAGCTTATGGCTGTTTCTGGGAATCGTAAACGGTGTGCTTCTTCTCAACCGTGTCACACCGTTTACAGGACCGGATGTGAAGAATCTGACAGATGGTCTCAGTATTGCAAAAAAATATCTGACCCATACCCAGATGACCATAGGTGCAGTTCTTCTGGGAATTGCGGTTCTAATCCTTCTGATCATCCTGATAAGGTCGCCGAAGTACAGAGGCAAGCTGAAATATAAGGTGAATATTCCACTGGTCCTGGTTGGGGTCCTTGCCTTTGGAGGAATCACACAGCTTGCTCTGGAAAAAAGAGTTCTTTCCAATTATTTTGGAAATATTGCCATAGCTTATGAGGATTACGGATATCCTTACTGTCTGGCAACGACGATCTTTAATACCGGAATCAGTGCACCGAGAGATTATTCCAAAAGCGAGATCAAAAGGATCGAGAAGTCGGAAGAAAATCTTCCGGAAACGAAAGAAGGCAGTCATCCGAATATTCTGTTTTTGCAGCTGGAGTCCTTTTTTGATCCTACGCTGGTAAATTATCTGGAGCTGTCAGAAGATCCTATTCCGAATTTCAGAAAGCTGATGAAGGAGTATTCCTCCGGATATTATAAGGTACCTTCCGTAGGAGCCGGAACCGCAAATACTGAGTTTGAATCCATTACTGGAATGAGCCTTCATTATTTTGGACCGGGAGAATATCCTTACAAGAGTATCCTTAAGGAAACTACATGTGAGAGCGCGCCGTATGTTCTGAAGAATCTGGGCTATACTGCCCATGCAGTACATAACAATGAGGCGAATTTCTACGGAAGAAGAAGCATTTTCCCGAATCTGGGATTTGATACCTTTACTTCGGCAGAGTACATGAAGGATGAAAACCAGAAGAACCCGTTGGGCTGGACCAAGGACAGTGTCCTCACCGATGAGATCGTCAAGTGTCTGGATTCCACAGAAGGACCTGATTATGTATATACTATTTCCGTACAGGGACATGGAGATTACCCTTCAGAACCGGTGCTGGAAAATCCGGAGATCACAGTTTCCGGGGCCCCTACGGACGAGCTGAACAATAAGTGGGAGTATTATGTAAATCAGATCCATGAGATGGATGATTTTGTCAAAGAGCTGACTGATAAGCTGGCAGATTATCCGGAGGATGTGGTACTGGTTATGTATGGTGATCATCTGCCAACCATGGGACTGACTGTGGAGGATGTGGAGAATAAATATCTGTTCCAGACAGAGTATGTGATGTGGGATAATTTCGGACTTAAGAAAAAGAAAGAAAATCTTGCGGCATACCAGATGGCAGCAGAGGTTATGGACCGTGTAGGTATCCATGAGGGAAATATTTTCAAGTATCATCAGGCAAGAAGAAATACCAAAAATTATCAGGTGGATCTGGAGACCCTGCAGTACGATCTTCTTTACGGAAAGCAGTATACATATGACGGAGAGAATCCTTTTGAGCGGACAAAGATGCGTATGGGAATCTATGATACCACACTGGATTCCATTCAGGTTGTGTCTGAGACGGATCACACCTATTATATCCAGGGAACAAACTTTACGCCGTCCAGCCAGGTGAAGATCAACGGAGAATGGTACGATACGGTTTACGTGAATCCTACCAAGCTGATCATTACCGGAAAGGAACTGGATGATTTTGACCGGCTCTCGGTAGTGCAGCGAAGCAACAGTTCCACCAGAAAGGCCATGACAAAGAGCCATGACCGGGCAGTTTATGCACTGCTTGCTGACAGCAAGTGGAAGCTTGACAGTGAAAAGAGCAGTTCTGATACAGGGCTAACGGATACAGCGTCAGAAACGGGATCCACAGAAGATTCCGGTGAAGAAAACAGTACAGACAACCAGTAAATGACATAGAAAAGATACTCCGATACAAAAAATGTCGGATAAAATATTACGATTAGGACTGGACATCTTCCACCACTATTATATAATGGTATCGTAACGAACAGAAGGGGAGAAGCTTTTCTCCCCAAAAGTTCTTTACGAATACATTATAGATAAGTGATGGTTTTTTTTATGAATTACGAAGAAGCAGTTGCGTATATTGAAGATATACCGAGATTTACTACTAAGAACAGCCTGGACCATACCAGAGAATGTTTAAGAAGACTTGGAGATCCGCAGAGGAAATTCCGTGTGATCCATGTGGCAGGAACCAACGGAAAGGGAAGTACCTGTGCTTTTATCACATCGGTCCTTCGGGAAGCAGGATATTCCTGCGGACTTTTTACATCTCCTCATCTGGTGGAGATCAACGAGCGTTTTCAGATCAACGAGGAAGTGATCGATGACGATACCTTCCTTTGTGCTTTTGAAAAAGTTAAAAAGCTTTCCGATGAGCTGGTTGCGGAGGGCAGCTATCATCCCACCTATTTTGAGACACTCCTTCTGATGGGAATGGTGATCTTTGCAGAAGCCGGCGTGGATTATGTAACACTGGAGACCGGCCTTGGCGGACGTCTGGATGCAACCACTGCGGTGGAGGATCCGGCAGCCTGTGTGATCACATCCATCAGCCTGGATCATATGCAGTATCTTGGGAATACGGTTTCCGAGATCGCAGGAGAGAAGGCAGGGATCATGGTGCCGGGTGTTCCGGTGATCTACGACGGAAATGATCCGGATGCGGCCGTAGTGATGCGTGAGAATGCAGAGAAGCTGGGATGTCCATATTATGAGCTGAAACGGGAAGATACAGAGATCCATAAGATCACAAAGGACGGAATCCGATTTTCTCTTAAGGACAAGACATATGGCGATACCGTATTTGACATACCGTTTATCGCCCGTTATCAGGTTATGAATGCAGCTCTTGCGGTAAAAACCATTCAGGTACTGGAAGATCAGATCCCGGTATCTCTGGAGGCTCTGAAGGCCGGTATGGCCAAAACACGCTGGCAGGGAAGGATGGAAACGGTTCTTCCGGGTGTGATCGTGGATGGCGCACATAACGAAGACGGTGTTGAGAAGTTTGTAGAGACAGCAGAACATTTCCAGAAGGAATTTCCTCTGACTTTGCTGTTTTCCGCAGTGGATGACAAGGACTATACGGATATGATCCGTACGATCTGTACCAGGATCCGTTTCCGACATGTGATCGTCACACAGGTAGGCGGATACCGTAAAGTTCCGGTCGAAGAGCTTGCGGAGATCTTCCGTGAAGACGGAGTACCGGAAGTTGAAGCAATAGAGGATGTTCCGGCAGCTTTTGAACGGGCAGTAAAGGAAAAAGGCGAGGATGGAATGCTGTTCTGTGTAGGATCCCTTTATCTGGTCGGTGAGATCAAGGCTGTGATCAGGAGGAAAAAATTATGATCGATTATGAAGAGGAACTGAAGAAATTTGAACCATGTCTGGATGTGGCAGATGTAGAAGGCGCCATTTATGACCGGGAGATCACAGATATCATGGATGTACTCCAGGAGATGCTGCGTGAGGTCAAGAGCAACAGACGTGTAAGATAAGGAGAAGTGAATGAACTGCATAAACTGTGGAGCGTTCCTGACAGATACAGATCTGGATTACTGTCCGCACTGTGGAGCCAATGTACTGATCCAGAAGAAGGTGGATTACCTTTCCAAGCTTTATTATAACCAGGGCCTGGAAAAAGCCAGTATCCGGGATCTGTCCGGGGCGATCAGCTGTCTGAAGCAGAGTCTTGCCTATGACAAACGGAATATCCGTGCGAGAAATCTTCTTGGCCTTGTATATTTTGAGACCGGTGAGGTGGTTGCCGCACTGAGTGAGTGGGTCATCAGCAAGAATATCCAGAAGAATCGGAATCTGGCTTCAGAATATATTGCCAGGCTTCAGGCAAACCAGAACAAACTGGAAACGATCAACGAAAGCATCAAGAAATACAACAATGCCCTTGCCATGTGCAGGGAAGGCCATGAGGATATGGCGGCCATCCGCCTGAAAAAGATCCTGTCCCAGAATCCCAAGCTGATCAAGGGGTATCACCTTCTTGCGCTGATCCAGATGAAGAATCAGGAGTGGAACAAGGCAAGAAGAACCCTGAAAAAAGCAGCCAGGATCGACAAGACCAATACCACTACACTTCGTTTCCTGCGTGAAGTTGACGAGCAGACGGGTGTTACCACAAAGATAGAAAAACGGCGTAAGGGCTTGTTTGGAAATGAAAAAAATGAGAATGATAATATTTCCGGAGAAATCGTTGTAAGGCCGTCGTCTTATAAAGAAAGATCAAAGATATCACTTTTCTTTACCACGGTACTTGGATTTGCGGCAGGTGCGGCAGCATTCTGGCTTCTTGTACTGCCGGCTGTGAAACAGGATATTTACAGGCAGGCCAATGAGCAGATCATACAATACAGTGATTCTCTTTCCAGCCAAAGTGTGGAGCTTACCAAGGCTCAGGGAGAAGTTGCCCAGTCCAGTGATACGGCAGATGCAGTTGCCAAGCAGGCAGAGGAAGAGCAGAAACGCAGTCAGAGCTATGAGGCTTTGTTCAATGCATATACTGCCATGCAGCAGGATGATCTGGATACAGCAGCGCTGGAGCTCCAGAAGGTATATGTGGATACACTGTCAGATTCTGCAAAGGGGATCTACAGTACTATCAGCGGAAAGACCGGTGTAAGCGGGATCGAGAGCGGAGCTTCTGACGGAACGGCAAGTGCTGACAGCAGCACAGATGGAACATCTGAAGCAGGAGCTGATGCCGCTGCTTCGGATGGAGAGGATACACAGAGCTCTGACGGAGATACCGGAGAAGACAGCAGCTACAGTGACGGAGGATATGAGGATTCCTCTTACGATGACGGTTATACAGAATAAAAAAGATCATAACTCATACAGAGGAGAAACCTCGGATAAGGGGAATGTGCGTTGGCGCATTCCTCTTTTTTTACCCTTTGGTCATAAAAAATGGAATAAAAAATCAAAAATGGGGGAATGATAAAATGACATCAGGTTTTGAAAAATCCGGAACCGTGCTGACTGTACATCTTCCGGCGGAACTGGATCATCCGGCTTCTGATGAGATTCGGAGAGAATCAGACCGAATTATTGGACATGACTATATAAAAAACATGATCTTTGATTTCTCAGAGACCGTTTTTATGGACAGTTCCGGGATCGGCCTGCTGATGGGGAGATATCGGGCACTTGGTATGAGGGGGAAATGTGTGCAGGTTATCAATGTGAACAGTCATATTGCAAAGCTTCTGCGGCTATCCGGAGTGGGAAAATATATTGAAATCTGTGGAAGTGAAAAATCGGCAGGTGAACAGGAGGGTGTTTATGATGGAAAACACAAATGAAATGACGATCATTTTTGACAGCAGACCGGTAAATGAAGCACTGGCAAGAGTGGCTGTGGCTTCATTCTGCACACAGCTGAATCCTACGCTGGAGGAAATTTCGGATCTGAAGACCGCAGTATCGGAGGCAGTGACCAACTGCATCATACACGGGTATGAAGGGGAGATACATAAGATCCGGGTAGAATGTCGTCTCCGAGGGCAGGAGCTTCAGGTAGATGTAACGGATCACGGAGCCGGGATCCCGGATATCAAAAAAGCCATGGAGCCACTGTTTACCACAAAGGCTGATAAAGACCGCTCCGGTATGGGGTTTACATTCATGGAGGCATTTATGGATGAGCTTCAGGTGGAATCGGAGGTTGGTCGTGGAACTACTGTGCACATGAAAAAGATCATCAGGAGGTAACTATGGATCGTACTCTTGTCCTCATCGGGCGTGCACACCAGGGGGATAAAGCGGCAAGAGATCTTTTGTTTGAGGAAAATACAGGACTGATATACAGTGTGGCAAAGCGTTTTTTGGGACGTGGGGTGGAGATGGAGGATCTGTTCCAGATCGGCAGCATCGGACTTCTGAAAGCAGTGGATAAGTTTGACATGTCCTATGATGTGAAATTTTCCACCTATGCAGTTCCCATGATCATCGGAGAGATCAAACGTTATCTCAGGGACGACGGGATACTGAAGGTAAGCCGTTCTCTGAAGGAAAATCACTACCGGATCTATCAGGTGAGAGAAGCACTGACGCGCCGGCTGGAGCGGGAACCTACGACGGGGGAAATGGCAGCGGAAATGGGAATTTCCATAGAAGAACTGGTAATGACTATGGAATCCGGTGCAGAGGTGGAATCTCTTCACAAAACGATCTATCAGGGTGAGGGAACGGAGATTTCTCTGATGGACAAGCTCCCGGAAAAAGAAAACCGGCAGGAAAAAGCACTGGACAGGATTTTTTTGGAAGAGATACTGGGGACTCTGGAGGCAAAGGAGCGGAGGCTGATCTATATGCGGTATTTTCAGAACATGACCCAGATGGAGATTGCCCATGAGCTTGGCGTATCCCAGGTACAGGTATCCAGAATGGAAAAGAGGATCCTGCGCAGTCTGCAGGAATCCGCAGAGAAAAAATAAAAGAGAGCCATGAGAAATGCTGCTGTTTTCTCATGGCTCCTTTTTGTGGGCAGCAGATTTAGTCAGACTGCTGCTTTTTTATGAAAAAGTACATTTTTGTATTTGGAAAGTGCTCCAAGAAGGATCATACCGATCACACCGGCTGAGATAAATTCGCCGGCTCCTACTGTGAGCATCATAAACGGGATAGGAAGGTTAATGCCATATCCGTAACGAAGCACAAGAGGAACGATCACAATGTTGGAAATGATCGGTGGAATCGGGGCTGTCCATTTACCTGTATTGCGAAGCTTGTAGGTGAAGAATGCACCAATGAGTGTGGCAATGCTTCCGAAAATGATGTCAACCGGAATCGCACCGCCCAGAAGATTGGCGATGATACATCCCACAAAAAGTCCCGGGATGGCAGCCGGTGTGAAGAACGGAAGCACAGTCAGCGCCTCGGAAAACCGGATCTGAACTTCACCGAAGCTAAGTGGCGCGAATACCAGTGTCAGGACAACATATACAGCTGCAATGGCAGCTCCCTGTACCAGAAAATGAGTACCTTTGTTTTTCATGTTTTTTATTCTCCTTTAGTTTTGTTTTACGAGTGGAAGGTCACGAACACTCGGCACATTTATAGGCGGTGACCGCCTTGTAAGCCCTGTACGACCTTGGTTTTTGCGGGCTTTTGCAGCGAAACTGAGTATAGCATAAGGGGCGTGGAAATGCAAGGTACGATCCTGACTATTTGATAACCCTGGCCTGTGTGGACAGACCCTGGCTTTGAAGCAGGCCAGACAGAAGCAAAAGCAGCAGGAACCTTATGGAAACAGGGGCTTTTTTCTTGACAGCTTTTTGTGATATTGATAAAATATATTTCAGTATATAGGTTAAAGGGGCATTGGTTTTGATCTAAATCGATGTCTCTTTATTTATGTATCACACACATTATACCAGGGAGGTAGAAAGATGTTAAAAGTATGGATCGCAGGTGCCAACGGACAGATCGGACGGGCACTGAATGATGTTCTGGATCCAATGCAGATCGAGACTCTGAACACAGATCTTGATGAGCTGGATATCACAGACACAGATGAAGTGATTAACTTCGGTTCCATTAACCGTCCGGATGTGATCATCAACTGCACCGGTATCACAGATACCGATGAGTGTGAGAAGAATCCGGAACATGCATACCGTGTCAACGCACTGGGAGCAAGAAACTTAAGCATCGTGGCAAGAAAATGCGGGGCAAAGATCGTCCAGCTTTCCACAGATGATGTTTTCGACGGAAAGAGCAAAAAACCGTATACAGAGTTTGACGATACCAATCCGCTGACTGTTTACGGCCGTTCCAAGAGAGCTGGAGAGAACTATGTAAAAGAGTTCACACACAAACATTTCATTATCCGAAGCAACTGGGTATATGGAAAAGGCGGACATAATTTTGTAAACCGTGTGCTGGAGACAGCAGAAAAAGGCCAGGCGCTTTCCGTTGCTTCGGATCAGTTCGGATCACCGACCAGCGCCAAGGATCTGGCAAGAATGATCCTGTATCTTATCGATACCAACGAATATGGAACTTATCACGTAACCTGCAGCGGTGTATGCAACCGTTATGAGTTTGCAACCGAGATCCTTCGCCTTGCAGGAAAGGAGATCGAACTGAGATCCGTGCCGACAGAGCAGTCAGATCTTTCTTCTGTCAGACCGCCATATGCCGTCCTTGATAATTTTATCCTCCGTATTATTGAAGTGTATGACATGCCGGACTGGAAAGCATCGCTGAAAGAATATATGGATGAAAGAGCGGAGGACTAGAATGAAAGAAAAAAATATAAAAGAGAAAACACAGCAGAAAAAGAAAATGGGCCTTACCACGAAGATCTTTGTGGCGCTGATCGCAGGTGCGATACTGGGAATCATTCTCTGTTACCTGGTTCCTGACAGCAGCTTCAAGAAAGATGTGATCGTGGAGGGAATCCTTTATGTGATCGGACAGGGATTTATCCGTCTGATGAAAATGCTGGTTGTACCGTTGGTATTCTGTTCCCTTGTCTGCGGAAGTATGTCCATCGGTGATACCAAGAAGCTTGGAACCGTAGGTGTGAGAACACTGGTATTTTATCTGGCGACTACAGCTCTGGCTGTTTCGGTTGCTCTGACGGTAGGTAATCTGATCAACCCGGGTGTGGGACTCGATATGAGCTCTATTCAGTCCTCCGCTTCCTCTGTGGAGACTATGGAGGCTACATCTCTTACGGATACCATCCTGAATATCATTCCGGACAATCCGATCAATTCCCTGGCAAGCGGAACCATGCTTCAGGTTATCGTATTTGCCCTGATCGTGGGTGTGATCCTTGCGAAAATGGGAGAGCGCGCAGAGACAGTAGCGAACTTTTTCAGCCAGTTCAATGACATCATGATGGAGATGACCATGATGATCATGGCACTTGCACCGATCGGTGTATTCTGCCTTATCAGCAGAACCTTTGCAAACATCGGTTTCAGCGCGTTTATCCCGCTGGCAAAATATATGATCGGTGTTCTCCTTGCACTGGCAATCCAGTGCTTCGGCGTATACCAGATCCTGCTGAAGATCTTCACAGGACTGAATCCGATAAAATTCATCAAGAAATTTTTCCCGGTTATGGCATTTGCATTCTCAACAGCTACATCCAATGCCACGATCCCGATGTCCATTGATACCCTGTCCAAAAAAGTGGGTGTTTCCAAGAAGATTTCTTCATTCACCATTCCTCTTGGAGCTACCATCAACATGGACGGTACCTCTATCATGCAGGGTGTTGCCGTAGTATTTGCGGCACAGGCCTTCGGTATCCACTTAAGTCCGATGGATTATCTGACAGTTATCGGAACTGCAACCCTTGCTTCCGTAGGAACTGCCGGTGTACCAAGTGTTGGTCTTGTTACCTTGACCATGGTATTTAATTCTGTAGGACTTCCGGTTGAGGCAATTGGTCTGATCATGGGTATTGACCGTATCCTGGATATGACCAGAACAGCGGTTAACATTACCGGTGATGCAGTCTGCACAACCATCGTTGCACACCAGAACCGTGCACTGGATAAAAACGTGTTCAACGAATCAAACTAAATATCCGGTTCAAAAAAAGATCCGACTCTGTCGGGTGAGAAAAAAACGAAAAACGGCTGTACATATCGTAAGAGCGATATGTGCGGCCGTTTTTTAACTGGATCAGGTAAGTCCCCTGCTTATTCCTGTTCCAGAACACCCATGACAGAGGGCAGTTCCAGCTGCTGATAGGTGTGAAGGATCTTTTCCAGCTCAAAGATGGCAGGGGTAAGAAACTTATTCTTGTGATAGACCAGCTTGAATTTCCGGTTCCATTCCCCTGCTTCGTTGCAGAAGACCCGGACTGAACGGTGACGGATCTCATGATGCATAAGACGGATGGACATAACAGAGAGCATCTGGTTATACAGCACTGCGTTCAGCAGTGCCTGCGGACTGTTGGCTTCCCAGGCAGTCCGGATCTTCAGATCATGGCGAAGGGTGTAATCCTCAAAAAGCTGTCTGGTACCGCTTCCATATTCCCGGACTGCAAATTTCTGGTTGTTCAGCTCCTGGTCATGGATGCGTCCTCTTCGGTAAAACGGATGCTTTTTTCCGGCGGCAAGGACCAGACAGTCGTCGATGATGGGAAGAACGACAAGGTCCGGGGAATGAATCTCACCTTCTACCACAGCAGCGTCCAGCTCAGAACGCAGAAGCTTCTGTTCGATATTTTGCGTGTTGGTGACAAAGGAGTAAACGTCAAGGTCCGGGATTTTTTTCTGCAGATCTAGGATAATGGATGGGGTCAGGCAGGTTCCCACAGTGAGGGTGGAGCCAAGCTTCAGGGTGGAAGACTGTCCCTGGTTCTGCATCAGCTCTTCCAGTTGCTGAAACTGGCGGATCATTTCACGGGCATGGGGAAGAAGAAGCTTTCCCCGTTCTGTGAGATAAAGCTTTTTTCCAAGACGTTCAAAGAGAAGACCATTATAATGAGCTTCCAGCTCACGGATGGCCTGACTGACTGTTGGCTGGGAAAGATAAAGATGTTTGGCAGCAGCACTCATGGAGCCCTGTTCTGCAACGGCCGCAAAAACAGTGAGATGACGGATGGTCATATGGAATCTCCTTTTATTGTAAATTGGTATATAGGTAAAACCTATCATTTTTATAAAATAATATCATTTCTCAAATACATCTTCAAGTGGTATAGTAGGAAGTACGTGAAAACGATTTCAACATTGCAAAATACAGGGCAACGATACCGTGGGAAAGTATCGGAATGCCGGTGAGACCAGGAGGAGGAAATATGTCAGCATTAACTGTAAGCAAAGAGGAAGAGAAAAGACTGAAGGGGCAGGGGTTTTTAAATAACCGGGGAACCGATGAATTTTCTGCACGGGTGATCACTGTAAACGGAAAGGTGACAGCGGCACAGCACAGATGTATGGCGGAAGCAGCAGAGAAATTCGGCAACGGAAATCTTACCTACACGACCAGGCTCTCCGTGGAAATCCAGGGAATCCCCTATGAAAAGATCGAAGAGTTTCAGGAATTTATTGCGAAGGAAGGTCTGGAGACAGGAGGAACAGGAGCAAAGGTCCGACCGGTAGTATCCTGCAAGGGAACCACCTGTCAGTATGGACTTCTGGATTCCTATGCAATTTCAGAAGAGATTTTCCGGAGATTCTATAAAGGCTACCGTCAGGTTGCACTGCCGCATAAATTTAAGATCGCAGTAGGCGGATGCCCGAATAACTGTGTGAAACCAAATCTGAACGATGTGGGGATCATCGGACAGAGGATCCCGCACTTTGACAGCGAGGCCTGCAAGGGCTGTAAAAAATGTGCCATTGAAGCTGCATGTCCAAACAAAGTGGCGAAAGTCGTTGACGGGAAACTGCACATTGATGAGGAACTTTGCAGACACTGCGGAAGGTGTGTGGGAAAATGTCCGTTCCATTCCATCCCGGATGGTATCTACGGATTCAAGATCTATATCGGTGGACGCTGGGGAAAGAAAATTTCTCATGGAAAGGCCCTGAACCGGATCTTTACGTCAGAGGAAGAGGCACTGGATGTTATTGAGAAGGCAATCCTGCTTTTTAAGGACCAGGGATTAAAGGGAGAACGTTTTGCCGAGACTATAGAACGAATTGGATTCGAAAATGCAGAAAAACAATTATTGGAAAAAAATCTTCTGGAAAGAAAAATGGAAATTTTGTCCAAATAGAGATATAAAAAAACTTCCTATTATATAAGCTGTCTGAAACTGAAAGAATGCGAACAATAATATAAAAAAATTTTATTTCATTTATATAAAATTTTATTATATCACAATATTAACAAAAAACTAAGTGAAAATTCTGTTTGAAATATGCAAAATAATGTGATAAAGTATTAACAATACATGAACGGAGGTAAAAAGAGTGGAAAACTACATGTATTTGGTGCCGGTGGCAGCAGTACTGGCACTTCTGTTCGCAGCATACCTTGCAGCGAAGGTCAGCAAGCAGGATGCAGGAACAGACAGAATGAAGGAGATCGCAGGTGCGATCGCAGAAGGTGCCCGCGCCTTCTTAACAGCAGAGTACAAGATCCTGGTTATTTTTGTAGCCGTACTTTTTGTACTGATCGGAATCGGAGTTGGAAGCTGGGTAACAGCAATCTGCTTCGTAGTAGGTGCTCTGTTTTCAACAATCGCAGGATACTGCGGTATGACCGTTGCAACAAAGGCTAATGTAAGAACAGCAAATGCAGCAAAAGAGGGAGGAATGAACAAGGCTCTTTCCATTGCATTCTCCGGCGGTGCTGTTATGGGTATGTGTGTTGCAGGTCTTGGTGCACTGGGTGTCAGCGTTGTGTATATCATCACAAAGAACGTTGACGTACTTTCCGGATTCAGCCTTGGTGCTTCTTCCATCGCACTGTTTGCACGTGTTGGTGGTGGAATCTATACAAAGGCAGCTGACGTAGGAGCTGACCTTGTAGGTAAGGTTGAGGCAGGAATCCCGGAGGATGACCCTCGTAACCCGGCTGTTATCGCGGATAACGTAGGTGATAACGTAGGTGATGTTGCCGGTATGGGTGCAGACCTTTTTGAGTCCTATGTAGGATCTCTGGTATCTGCCCTTACACTTGGTGCGGTAGCCGGAGCAGTTTCCGGTGTTCTCTATCCGCTGGCTATTGCAGGCTGTGGACTGATCGCATCCATCATTGCAACATTCTTTGTAAAAGGTGATGATAATTCCAATCCGCAGAAAGCCCTCACAAGAGGAAGCTATGTATCTGCAGCACTTGTTATCATCGTGTCCCTGATCCTCAGCAAGACTCTCTTCGGAGACATGAAGGCAGCCATCGCTGTGATCGCAGGTCTTGTTGTCGGTGTCATCATCGGAAACATTACAGAGTATTACACATCTGCAGATTATAAACCGGTTCAGGGAATCGGCGAGCAGTCTGAGACAGGTGCAGCTACAACTATCATCAGTGGTATCGCAGTAGGTATGAAATCTACAGCATTCCCGATCCTGCTGATCTGTGTTGGTATTTTTGTAGCATACGGTGTGGATGGATTATACGGAATCGCTCTTGCAGCAGTTGGTATGCTTTCCACAACAGGAATCACAGTTGCCGTTGACGCGTATGGACCCATCGCTGACAATGCCGGTGGTATTGCAGAGATGTCAGGTCTGGATGAGTCAGTTCGTGAGATCACAGATAAGCTTGATTCTGTAGGTAACACAACAGCAGCTATGGGTAAAGGCTTTGCGATCGGTTCCGCAGCTCTTACAGCGCTTGCTCTGTTTGTATCTTATGCGAATGCAGTAAATCTGGATGCGATCAATATCCTTGCTCCTCGTGTTACGATCGGTATCTTTATCGGTGGTATGCTTACATTCCTCTTCTCGGCCTTCACAATGGAATCCGTTTCCAAGGCTGCTTACAAGATGATCGAGGAAGTAAGACGCCAGTTCCGTGAGAAACCGGGTATCATGAAGGGTACCGAGAAACCGGATTACAAATCATGCGTTGCGATCTCCACAACAGCAGCTCTTCACGAGATGATGCTTCCTGGAATCATGGCAGTCGTTGTTCCGGTTATCGTAGGTGTTGTTCTTGGTGTTGAGGCTCTTGGTGGACTTCTTTCCGGTGCTCTTGTAACAGGTGTACTAATGGCAATCTTCATGTCCAACGCAGGTGGTGCATGGGATAATGCTAAGAAATACATCGAGACAGGACATCATGGCGGAAAAGGCAGCGAGGCGCACAAAGCAGCCGTTGTCGGCGATACAGTCGGCGACCCGTTCAAAGATACATCAGGTCCGTCCATCAACATCCTGATCAAACTTATGACCATCGTGTCACTGGTATTTGCCCCTCTGTTCTTATCCATCGGAGGACTTCTGTAATCATTATTTCAGAAAAACAGTAAACCCATATTATATAAAAAAGCTCTTTGCAGAGAAATCTGTAAGGAGCTTTTTGTGCGACAAGCGGCTGATCTGTACGGATAGGTCGTTGAATCCTGGATTAAGGCTCATGCTTCTTTTTCCGGATTTTCGGTCCGTTCTGCCTGTTCGATCAGTGTCTGGTTTACATCATCCTCATAGGTACGCATCTGTACCTGCATGGGTGTGGGATCATCGCTCAGTTTCAGATGTCCGAAATGATTAAAAAAGAGCAGTACACCAAGGCCGATCCCGACAGAGTAGGAGAGCTCCAGAATGGTAAAACCGTCGGAGCTTTTTCCCATGACAAGGGTGTAAAACTGGTCAAAAAGGCTCCCAAGATCCACGTCATTGTTAAAAGTCATAATAGAAAAAGCGGCGCCGAAAAAGGAAACCAGGCATACAAAAAAGATTTTTACATACCGGAAAAGCTTTCCTGTGGCGGAACTGATGCGGTAGGTGATGATGAAATCCGTTTCTCCCATGGGAGAAATATCAATAGATGGTTCCAGCTTCTGGATCTTTTTCAGAAGATCTGACACAGACATGACATAGCGTCCGGGCTTTGTCTCGTCCAGAACCATTACCGGCATGACCCGGAGACGGTTGAGGATCTTTGGATCACTCATGGAAAGGGCGGCAATGTCCTGGAGGTATACATGGGGATTGGTAACTTCGATATTCTGATCCAGCTGAAGATAAAGAGTATCGCTCATGAGAAAAAACTCCTTTCTCGAAACCTTACTTTTTCATTTTCGGCCGGAAGAAAAAACTGGCCAGATAAGAGAAGATCAGGGCAGAGGAAACTCCGGCCGCACAGGCAGTAAAGCCTCCTGTGAAAAGTCCCAGGATACCGTCTTCTTCAATGGCTTTTTTCATTCCTTCCCACAACACATGGCCGAAACCGATCAGGGGAACGGAAGCTCCGGCACCTGCAAAATCCACCAGCGGCTTGTAGATACCAACGGCACTTAATACGGCACCGCTGCACACCAGAAGTACCATCACGCGGCCGGGCATCAGCTTTGTTTTGTCCAGAAGAATCTGGATCAGGGCGCAGATGAGACCGCCGAACCAGAATGCGTTGAAATAATCCATACTTACACCTCCATATGCTCAATGACAACTCCGTGGGCGATACCTGGAATACTGTCACCTTCGTTGAAACTTACCTTGGAAAGAAGGGCGCCTGTGGGCACAAAAAGAATCCGCTTCCATTCCCCGGATACAACTTTTGGAAGGATATAGGAGGCAAGGACTACGGCAGAACAGCCACAGCCGCTTCCTCCTGCGTGAGTATCCTGAGATGGATTGTCATAGATCAGGATTCCGCAGTCTTTATGAATGGGTGAGAGCTGGATGTTCTGTTCGGACAGAAGATCCAGGAGAATTTTTTGCCCGATGCTCCCCAGATCCCCGGTAAAGACGGCATCGTAATCCGAAGGCTTCCGCCCGAAATCTGAAAAGTTCCGGGCAATGGTGTCGCAGGCAGCAGGAGCCATGCAGCCGCCCATGTTCATGGAATCTTTGAGTCCGTAATCCATGACCCGGCCGGCCGTAAGTCCAGTGATGGCAGCGCAGCCGTTGCCGGAGCGCAGAGGAGATTTTTCCCCGGGAGGGGCTGTGTTCAGAATACAGGCGCCGCTTCCTGTTACAGTCCAGGTGGCAGAAAAGGGCCGCTGATTACCGTATCCCAGAGGAAAACGAAATTCTTTTTCCGCACTTGCAAAATGGCTGGAGGTGGCACATAAGACCCGGGTGCCGAAACCGGCGGTGAGAGCAAGGCAGCCGAGAGACAAGGATTCTCCCATGGTGGAGCAGGCGCCGTAAAGTCCGTAAAAGGGGATTCCAAGTCCGGCGGAACCGAAGCATGTGGCCGCTGTCTGGGCAAGAAGATCTCCGGCAAACATGAGGTGGATATCTTCGAAGTCCAGTCCGGCTTTGTTCATGGCCAGAGTGGCAGTTTCTTTCTGCAGGGTACTTTCCGCAGATTCCCAGGTGCCGCAGCCAAACATGGGATCTTTACAGATCAGGTCAAAAAAATCTCCAAGAGGACCATCAGCTTCTTTCTGGCTGACAATAGATGCGGCGCTTTCGATATAAAGAGGCTGTGAAAAGGAAATGCTGGCTGCGCCAAGATGAAGATTTCTACTCATGATATCACCTCCAGGATTTTCAGAATGTAATAGATCACACCGAGAGCCCAGGCACTTAAGATACCGTATAGAATCACAGGTCCTGCAATGGTAAAGATCTTGCATCCAATGCCGAAGACCTGTCCTTCTGCACGGAACTCAATGGCGGATGCTGCTACCGAATTGGCAAAACCGGTAATGGGAACAAGGCTCCCGGCACCACCGAATTTGCCGATCTTCGGGTAGATCCCAAACCCTGTGAGAATGACGCTTAAAAGGATGAGAAGTACAGAACACCAGGTTCTGGCGTCGGAAGTGTCCGCACCGAGAGCCAGGGCTGTGTTGATAATGACCTGGCCAAGAAGACAGATCAGTCCGCCCGTGAGAAATGCTTTTGCCATATTCAGAGGAAGACTGTGGGTTGGGGTAAGCTGTTTGACATACTGTTCGTATTTTTTTTCGTCAATATTACGCATATGAAAAATCCTTTCGTAAGATGATGGAGGGTTGTAAAGTTTACATCCAGCCCATGGCATAATAAAAAAGAGAGCCAAAAGTTTTTCCGGCAGCAATGGATATGATCACAAGAGAAAGTCCCTGGGTGAGTTTTAGGCGTCTGGCGAAAACGGGAAAGACTTTTGCAATTTCTGCCAGTGCCAGGATCCAGCCACCCAGGAAAATTCCGAAGAATACTCCGCAGACAGCCAGGAAAAAAGGTCCCAGTGGGATCCTGACCGGAAAGAGGGTAACGATGGTTCCGGCAACGGTTCCCAGAAGTGACATATCTTCATATAAAAAAATGTGATTGGCTGTGTGGGTGATGCCTGCATAACGGGGAACAATGGAAAGTCCGATCAGCAGTCCGGAAACTCCTCCGGCTACGATGATACCGGCACAGAAACCGGTGAAGCACAAAAGCACCTGTTGAAACATGGACGGAACCTCCTTTGTGTATTTCTATGGAAGTAGTATGAGTGAATATAAAATTTTTATGCGAAAATCTTAAAAAACAAGAATATCTGTACATTTTCTGACTTAGATAGTATAATAAAAAAGGCTATAGACAGCGGCGTACAGGCGCTGTCTTTCTTAACCGGAAGAAAAAACAGTGTCAGGAGGACGGATATGCAGGATGCTTTTTCACGAATGGAATTGCTCGTTGGAAATACAGGTGTAAAAAAACTCAGCATGGCGAAGATTGCAGTATTCGGCCTTGGCGGAGCCGGAGCGCAGGCAGCAGAGGCACTCGCACGCTGCGGTGTGGGAAGTCTGACACTGATCGACCATGAAAAGATCACACTGCCCAATATCGGAAGTCAGGTTCTGGCACTTCATTCCACTTTGGGAATGAGCAAGGTAGAAGCAGCCAAGAAGAGAATCCGTGATATTGACGAGAATATTCTGGTGCATACTTACGAAACCTTTTATAATGAGGAGACTGCGGGAATGTTTGACTTATGTTCTTTTGATTACATCGTGGATGCACTGGGTACAATATCATCCAAGCTGCTCCTGATCAGAAGAGCAGCGGAAGCACATGTACCTTTGATATCATGTATGGATATAGGCAATAAACTGGATCCATCCAGACTGGAAATTGCAGATATAGGCAGAACTACCGTATGTCCGGTAACTAAAATGATAAAAACAGAACTGCGTAAGAGAGGAATACGGAAACTTAAGGTACTGTATTCCAGAGAACGTCCCACAAGAGAGAAACTTTTCCGGAGAAGCAGAACCGTGGTGAAGAAATCTGTGGAGGGAAATATTTCTTTTGTGATGGGAACTGCGGGATATCTGCTTGCCGGAGAAGTTGTAAGGGATATACTGGCGGCAGGAAGTGGTTTACGCAGCTGACAATAAGAATAGATAGAAATAAAACAGAAAGACTGAGGAACAGAAACAGTGAATTCAGAGATCAGAAAAATGTTTTGCGATCTTCTTGGAGAGGATCGTGTTTTTACAGAAGAAGCAATGAGCCAGCATACGACTTTTAAGATCGGAGGTCCGGCTGATTATTTTCTGATGCCGGATAAAGGCGAAGATGTGGGCCGTGTTATAAAAATCTGTAAAGAGAAAGAGATTCCGTATTTTATCCTTGGAAATGGAAGCAATCTTCTTGTAGGAGACGGTGGGTATCGTGGAGCTGTGATCCAGATCTACAGAAATATGTCGTCGGTTACAGTTGAGGGAAATGAGATCACGGCACAGGCAGGTGCATTGCTTTCGGCTGTGGCAGCTGCCGCCAAAAATGTTTCACTTACAGGCTTCGAGTTTGCGGGAGGGATTCCGGGAACGATAGGCGGCGCGGTTGTGATGAATGCAGGGGCTTATGGTGGTGAAATGAAAGATGTTCTTACAGAGGTAACTGTCATGAATGCCGAGGGTGATATTTTTACACTTCCCACAGAAGAACTTGAATTGGGATATCGGACCAGTATCATCAAAACAGCAGGCTATATTGTTCTGGAAGCAAAGATCCGTCTGAAAGAGGGAGATCCGGAAGTAATCCGGGAGACCATGAAGGATCTGACTATCCGTCGTACTACCAAACAGCCGCTGGAGTATCCAAGTGCAGGAAGTACCTTTAAGAGACCGGAAGGATATTTTGCAGGCAAGCTGATCATGGACAGCGGCCTTGCGGGATATCAGGTAGGTGGTGCCCAGGTTTCCGAAAAACATTGTGGTTTTGTGATCAATGCAGGTGACGCCACTGCGAGAGATGTCCGTACACTGATGGATAATGTGAGGGACATTGTATATAAGAAATATGGAGTTACCCTGGAACCGGAAGTGAAGTTCCTGGGTGAGTTTTAACGCAGAAAGAAAAGCAGATGACTGCTGTATGAATAACGGAAGAAGAAATGGAAAGGAAGAGAGATTATGCGTTTTGTGATCGTTACAGGAGTTTCAGGAGCGGGAAAAACCGCCGCACTTAAGATGCTGGAGGATATGAATTATTTCTGCGTGGATAATCTTCCGATTCAGCTTCTGGAGAAATTCGCTTCCCTTCTTCCGGAAATGCAGAGTGAGAACGTAAGGAATGTTGCGCTTGGAATCGATGCCAGGAGCGGGAGTGCTCTTGATGAACTGGAAGTGGTGCTGGACCGCATGAAACAGACAGGATACGATTATGAGATCCTGTTCATGGATGCGGAAGACTCTGTTCTTGTGAAGAGATATAAAGAATCCAGAAGAAGTCACCCGCTTGCTAGGACAGGAAGAGTGGATGAGGGAATCCGCCTGGAACGTGAAAAAACAAAATTTCTCCGGAAGCGTGCAGATTATATTATTGATACCAGCCACCTTCTTACCAGAGAGCTGCGTCAGGAGATAGAGAAGATTTTTGTGGATGACAGAGAATTCAGCAATATCATGATCTCTGTTCTTTCCTTCGGATTTAAGTATGGAATCCCGGCAGATGCAGATCTCGTGTTTGATGTGCGTTTCCTTCCTAATCCTTATTATGTGGATGAACTGCGCCCGCTCACAGGTCTGGATGATGCAGTATTTGATTATGTAATGGCCAGTGATACAGCGAAGGAATTCGCAGATAAGCTGGAGGATATGATACGCTTTCTCATTCCTAATTATATTAAGGAAGGAAAAACAAGCCTTGTGATCGGAATCGGATGTACCGGTGGTAAACATCGGTCTGTGACGATTGCCAGGGAACTTTTTTCCAGGCTGTCCAAGTCCGGCGATTATGGCATTCGTCTGGAACACAGGGATGCAGAGAAGGACAGACTTCTGAAAAAATAGTGTTACAGTAAAGAATACTGTGCGGAAACAGTAAAAGAGGGTTCGGGATGTCGTTTTCAGGAAAAGTCAAAGAAGAACTTGCGGGGCAGTTCAGTCCGGCAAGGCACTGTCAGGTGGCAGAAATGGCGGCACTGCTCTGCGGCTGTGGCCATGTGGAAAAAATGTCAGATGGAAACATAAAGCTGTGGATTCAGACAGAAAATGAAGCAGTTGCAAGAAAAAGCTTTACATTATTAAGAAAAACATTTAATATAGAGACAGCGATTGTTATTCGGGAGGGGTCCCATCTGAAACGTGGTAAGGTATATCTTGTAGAGGTTGCAGACCCACAGAGAGCGGAGGAGATTCTGCAGGGAACGAAACTTTCCGTGAATAACAAAACCGGGTTACTTGAAATGGATAATTCGCTTGTGGTTCAGATGAATTGCTGCAAGCGCGCATTTATTCGCGGCACTTTCCTGTCGTCGGGTTCGATCAGTGATCCTGAGAAAGGCTATCACTTTGAGATCGTATGTCCTGATCGCGGAAAAGCAGAACAATTACAGGGGATTATCCGCAGTTTTCACGTAGAAGCTAAAATTGTGGTGCGCAAGAAATCATATGTGGTCTATGTGAAGGAGGGCGCGCAGATCGTTGACATGCTGGCAGTCATGGAAGCGAACGTAGCACTTATGGATCTGGAGAATATCCGGATACTTAAGGAAATGCGTAACACGGTAAACCGCAAGGTGAACTGTGAAGCTGCGAATATCAATAAAACGGTAAATGCGGCAGTGAGACAGGTGGAAGATATACAGCTGATCAGCAGGACCGTCGGTTTTGAAAGTCTGACCGACGCTCTGGCACAGGTGGCCAGGCTGAGGCTTAAATATCCAGATGCCACGCTGAAAGAATTAGGTATGATGTTGAATCCGCAGGTGGGCAAATCAGGTGTGAATCACCGGCTTCGCAAGCTGAGTGAGATCGCAGATGAGCTGCGGGAGAACAAGGAGGAGCTATTATGATTAAAAAACCAATCACTATCAACTTATCCACTGGACTGGAGGCGAGACCAGTAGCACAGCTTGTTCAGGTAGCAAGCCAGTTTAACAGTGAAATTTATGTTGAGATTGGCAAAAAAAGAGTCAATGCAAAGAGCATCATGGGAATGATGACACTGGGGCTTGACGCTGGAGAAGAAATCACATTGTCTGCCAACGGTGATGATGAGAATGCGGCGATGGAGAGCATTGAACAGTATTTAAGCAACCAGTAATTAATTTAGACAGAGCAGTCCGTGATAATCATTGCGGACGTGGAATATAAAGGGATACAGACGGAAAGGAAGACCGATTCCCGCTGTATCCCTTTCCGCTTCAATTCGCCTACTAATATGAAAGAGGAAGATTACCTATGTCAAAAGTATTGAAATTTATTGTACATCTTGTTGTAATATGTACTTTGGTCTGCGTACTGGGACTTGTTCTTCCACCGTTTTTCGGGGTGAGAACAGTGATCGTGGATAAAGCTGATGAGGCAACGAACCTTCCTGTTGGTTCTGTTACATATGCAATTCCGGAGAAAAGTTCTGCGATCAGTGTAGGTACACCAATTCTTGTACAGAAAGATTCCAAGACATATAAATATACCATTACGGATCTTGATGCTTCCAAGGGAACCGGAACCGTTACGGATCAGTCTGTTTCCGGAGGTAAGACGCTTACAATTAAAGTTGGAGATTATGTTCCGAAAGTAGTGATCACGATCGGATATGTAGGATATCTGCTGGTTGCTACAGAGAGTATAGAAGGCCTGATCATTCTCGGACTTGTTGTACTGTTCCTGATCATTCTTTATGTGATCGCAGAACTCTGGAAAAAAGAGCCGGATGACATACAGGATGATATGGAAGATCCGGAACCAGGATATGTGAAATCAAAAAAAGAACTGAAACGAGAAGAGAAAGCACGTGCCAGAAGAATGAGGGAAGAAGAAAAAGAAATCCTTCAGGAAGAAAAGGCGCGCAAACGCAAAGGCAAAAAAGCTGAAAAGCGAAAAGTACGTACCGGCGGTTTTGTGGACGAAATCGATGAAGATGATATTACAGAACATTCATCTGGAAAAAAAGCTTCTGCCATCCAGCAGACAGCACAGACGGCAGCCAGTGAAGCACATGAAGAACTGAAAAAAGAAATTGCGGCAGCAACTTCTGAAGAGGCAGATATGGCTCCTGAGTTTGAGCGGACCCAGAGAAGACCGGCAGAACGAAAAACAGCCCGTCCGCAGCCAAGAAGAACGGAAGAACCTGAGAGAGTGGAAGAAGAGCAGGTTACAATCGGAAGCCTTGCGATGCCATCTCTTTCTGCCGCACAGCTTGCAAGCCGTGTGAAACAGGCAGGGGATGCACCGGATATCGTGAAAGACGATATCACCAATGTAACGTTATTTGACTATTCCGATATCATTGGCAGTGATACAGATGCAACAGAAGAATAATAACTACCTATTATATAAGAAGAAAACGGTTCAGAAATGAGCCGTTTTTTTCTTTTTTAAAAAAAATTGAAAAAATTAAAAAAAACACTTGCATTCTTAAAGATCATCGTATATACTAATCCTTGCTGTGACATTGATAGCTATGAAGCGCGAGGTTGCTACCATATCGGTAGGTTTTCCGTGGAGCGAATGTCAAGTTAGGAAACTGACGACAAGTCACTGTACAAAGTTCAATAACCATCTTGGGATGGGCGTGTGTGCAAATATACCATGACACACACGGAGATGTGTACAGTCGCCGCTTGTCGTACTGCTATATAAGTACGAATAGGAGGAGACTTTTTTTATGGCAAATCAGGTAATGAGAATCACATTAAAGGCATATGATCATCAGCTCGTTGATGCATCTGCAGCAAAGATCATCGAGACAGTAAAGAAGAACGGAGCAATGGTAAGTGGACCGGTTCCGCTTCCTACTAAGAAAGAGGTTGTTACAATCTTAAGAGCTGTTCATAAATACAAAGATTCCAGAGAGCAGTTTGAGCAGAGAACTCATAAGAGACTTATCGATATCCTGACACCAACTCAGAAAACAGTAGACGCACTTTCCAGACTGGAAATGCCGGCTGGTGTTCACATCGATATCAAGATGAAAAACCGCTAATAATGTCATTTGACATTAACTATATGATTACTGAATGGTAATCCGCTATAAGGAGGAAGAAAGAAATGAAGAAAGCTATTTTAGCTACTAAAGTCGGAATGACTCAGATCTTCAATGAAGATGGAATGTTAATTCCGGTAACTGTTTTACAGGCAGGTCCTTGCGTTGTAACTCAGGTTAAAACTGAGGAGAACGATGGATACACATCAGTTCAGGTTGGATTCGGCGAGATCAGAGAGAAACTGGTCAACAAACCGGAGAAAGGCCACTTCGATAAAGCTGGTGTAGCTGTAAAAAGATTTGTAAAAGAGTTCAGATTTGACAATGCCGGCGAGTATGAGGTTGGACAGGAAATCAAGGCTGACATCTTTGCAGCAGGAGATCACATCGATGCTACTGCAGTTTCCAAAGGTAAAGGCTTCCAGGGCGCCATCAAGAGACATGGCCAGTCCAGAGGACCTATGGCTCACGGTTCTAAATATCATCGTCATGCAGGTTCCAACGGCGCTTGCTCCGATCCGAGCAAGGTTTTCAAAGGAAAACATATGCCAGGTCACATGGGACATGTTCAGGTAACTGTTCAGAATCTTGAGATCGTACGTGTAGATACAGAAAATAACTTACTGTTAGTTAAAGGTGCTGTTCCAGGACCTAAGAAATCTTTGGTTACAATCAAAGAGACAGTAAAGTCCTTATAATAGGAAAGGAGGAGCATCAGAATGGCTAATGTAACTGTTTATAATATGGAAGGCAATGAAGTTGGCACAATGGAGCTGAATGACGCAGTATTCGGCGTTGAGATCAACGAGCATCTCGTTCATCTTGCAGTTGTTCGTCAGCTTGCAAATAACCGTCAGGGAACTCAGAAAGCGAAAACTCGTTCTGAGGTAAGAGGCGGCGGAAGAAAACCGTGGAGACAGAAAGGAACAGGTCATGCAAGACAGGGTTCCATCCGTGCACCACAGTGGACAGGCGGCGGTGTTGTATTCGCTCCGGTTCCGAGAGACTATGAAGTAAAAATGAACAAGAAGGAAAGAAGAGCAGCTCTTAAATCCGCTCTGACATCCAAGGTTCAGGATAATAAACTTGTTGTTGTTGACAGCCTTGCACTTGCTGAGGTTAAGACAAAAGAGATGCAGAAGGTCCTTACAAACCTGAAAGCAGAGAAAGCTCTTGTAATCACAGCTGATAACGATCAGAACGTAATTCTTTCTGCAAGAAACATCGCTGACGTGGAAACTGCAACACCGGCTACAATCAACACATACGATGTTATGAAACACAACACCGTAGTTGTTACAAAGGATGCCGTTGCATCTATCGAGGAGGTATACGCATAATGGCAAGTATTCAGTACTATGACGTAATCATCCGTCCGGTTATCACAGAGAAATCCATGAACGCCATGGGTGAGAAAAAATATACATTCCTTGTACATCCGGAAGCAAACAAGACTCAGATCAAAGAGGCTGTTGAGAAGATGTTCGAGGGAACAAAAGTTAAAAGCGTAAACACCATCAACAACGATGGAAAGAAAAAACGCCGTGGAATGGTAGTTGGAAAAACTGCTAAGACCAAAAAAGCTATCGTAGCTCTTACAGAAGAGAGCAAAGATATCGAGATCTTCGAAGGACTTTAATTAGAAGATCAGCATCAAGCGGTACGAGTGACACCTCGGAAGCAGAAGCTTCCTCGGTCGCGTTTCACGCTTCTACAGCTTCATAAGTAATCAGTCTCTTACATGCAAGCATGACGAGCCTGCTTCCTCATGAATCTGTGTCACTCTGATTATCGCGAATATACGCAGTCAAAAGCGTGATGATAAAGATTGAAAGGAGAAACATCATGGGAATCAAAAGCTATAACCCATATACACCGTCAAGAAGACATATGACTGGTTCCGACTTCTCTGAGATTACAGCTGCAAAACCAGAGAAATCCCTCGTTACTTCCCTTAAGAAGAACGCCGGACGTAACAATCAGGGTAAGATCACTGTAAGACATCAGGGTGGCGGAAGCAGAAGAAAATACAGAATCATCGACTTCAAGAGAAGAAAAGATGGAATCCCTGCAACAGTTAAAACAATCGAGTACGATCCGAACAGAACAGCTAACATCGCTCTTATCTGCTACGCAGATGGCGAGAAAGCTTACATCCTCGCTCCAGAGGGACTTAAAGTAGGCCAGAAGGTTTACAATGGTCCGGAAGCTGAGGTTCGTGTTGGAAACTGCCTCCCGCTGGAGCTTATCCCGGTTGGTACTATGGTTCACAACATTGAGCTTCATCCTGGAAAAGGCGGACAGATGGTTCGTTCTGCAGGAAACGGCGCACAGCTCATGGCTAAAGAAGGAAAGTTCGCAACACTTCGTCTTCCTTCCGGTGAGATGAGAATGGTTCCGATCGTATGCCGCGCAACTGTTGGTGTAATCGGAAACGGAGATCACAACCTTATTAACATCGGTAAAGCCGGACGTAAACGTAACATGGGTATCAGACCTACAGTTCGTGGTTCCGTAATGAACCCGAATGATCATCCACATGGTGGTGGTGAAGGTAAGACCGGTATCGGACGCCCAGGTCCTTGCACACCGTGGGGCAAACCTGCTCTCGGCCTGAAGACCAGAAAGAAAAACAAACAGTCCAACAAGTACATCGTAAGAAGACGCGATGGAAAAGCATTATCGAAATAATAAGGAGGAGAAAGCATGTCTCGTTCACTGAAAAAAGGACCTTTTGCAGACCAGAGCTTACTTAAAAAAGTAGACGCTCTTAACGCTGCAAATGATAAATCCGTAATCAAAACTTGGTCTCGCCGTTCCACAATCTTCCCGTCTTTCGTAGGACACACAATCGCTGTTCATGACGGAAGAAAACATGTGCCGGTATATATCACAGAGGATATGGTAGGACACAAACTTGGTGAGTTCGTTGCAACAAGAACTTACAGAGGACACGGAAAAGACGAGAAGAAGTCCGGAGTACGCTAGTCATCAGATTTATAACTGCCCGCTGTCAGTTTAAGACAGCTGGCAGATAACTCAGATATCGAATTTAGGAAAGGAGGCACTTTAAGATGGCAAAAGGACATAGAAGCCAGATAAAGAGAGCCAGAAATGAGAATAATAGAGAGACAAGGCCGTCTGCAAAGTTATCTTATGCAAGAATTTCTGTTCAGAAAGCATGCTACGTATTAGATGCAATCCGTGGCAAAGATGTACAGACAGCACTTGGTATCCTGACATACAATCCGAGATACGCTTCCAGCGTGATCAAAAAACTGCTTGAGTCAGCAGTAGCAAACGCTGAGAACAACAACGGAATGAACGCAGACAACCTTTATGTTGCAGCATGCTATGCAGATAAGGGACCTACAATGAAGAGAATTCAGCCGAGAGCACAGGGTAGAGCTTATAGAATCGAGAAGAGAACAAGCCATATCACTGTTGTGCTTGATGAAAGGTAAGGAGGAAAAGCATGGGACAGAAAGTTAATCCGCATGGCCTTAGAGTCGGAGTTATCAAGGATTGGGATTCCAGATGGTATGCAGAAGATAAATTTGCTGACTACCTGGTAGAAGACTACAACATCAGAACATTCCTTAAAAAGAAATTATACAGCGCAGGTGTTTCCAAGATCGAGATCGAGAGAGCATCTGACAGAGTTAAGATCATCATCTACACAGCAAAACCTGGTATCGTAATCGGTAAGGGCGGCGCAGAGATCGAGAAAGTTAAAGCTGAGCTTCAGAAATACACAGACAAGAAGCTTATCGTTGACATCAAAGAAGTAAAGAGACCGGACAAAGATGCACAGCTGGTTGCTGAGAACATTGCTCTTCAGCTTGAGAACCGTATTTCTTTCAGACGTGCTATGAAGTCCACAATGCAGAGAACAATGAAGGCTGGCGCTAAGGGAATCAAGACTTCCGTATCCGGACGTCTCGGTGGAGCTGATATGGCTCGTACAGAGTTCTACAGCGAGGGAACAATCCCGCTTCAGACACTTCGTGCAGATATCGATTATGGCTTTGCGGAAGCAGACACCACATACGGTAAAGTTGGTGTTAAGGCATGGATCTACAATGGTGAGATTCTTCCGACAAAAGGAACTAAGGAAGGGAGCGATAAATAATGTTAATGCCAAAAAGAGTAAAACGTCGTAAACAATTCCGTGGCTCCATGAGAGGAAAAGCCCTGAGAGGCAATGCTATCAACTATGGTGATTTCGGTCTTGTTGCTACTGAGCCGTGCTGGATCAGATCTAATCAGATCGAGGCAGCCCGTGTTGCTATGACCCGTTACATCAAACGTGGCGGTAAAGTTTGGATTAAGATTTTCCCGGATAAACCGGTAACAGCTAAACCAGCTGAGACTCGAATGGGTTCCGGAAAAGGCGCTCTGGAGTACTGGGTAGCAGTAGTTAAACCAGGTCGTGTTATGTTTGAGATTGCAGGCGTGTCCGAAGAGGTTGCCCGTGAAGCATTACGTCTTGCAATGCACAAGTTACCATGTAAATGTAAAATAGTTTCTCGTGCAGACTTAGAAGGCGGTGATAACAGTGAAAATTAATAAGTTCGTTGAAGATTTAAAAGCAAAGTCAGTTGCAGAACTGAATGAAGAATTAGTAGCTGCTAAAAAAGAGCTTTTCAATCTGAGATTTCAGAATGCAACAAACCAGTTAGACAATACAGGACGAATCAAAGAGGTTCGTAAAAATATTGCCAGAATCCAGACAGTAATCACTGAGCAGGCAAACGCTTCCAAATAGGACAGGAGGACATAGATCGTGGAAAGAAATCTGAGAAAAACCCGCGTGGGTAAGGTTATCAGCGACAAAATGGATAAGACCATCGTAGTTGCAATTGAAGACCATGTAAAACATCCTCTTTACAAAAAAATCGTGAAGAGAACATATAAATTAAAAGCTCATGATGAGAACAATGAGTGCAACATCGGAGATACCGTTAAGGTAATGGAGACCAGACCGCTGTCCAAGGACAAGAGATGGAGACTGGTTGAGATCGTAGAGAAAGCTAAATAAGGAGGAAACCAGTATGATTCAGCAGGAAACTAGACTGAAAGTTGCCGACAACACTGGTGCAAAAGAAATCCTTTGTATTCGTGTTATGGGCGGCTCTACAAGAAGATATGCAAACATCGGTGATACAATCGTTGCTACGGTTAAAGATGCAACACCAGGCGGCGTTGTTAAAAAAGGTGACGTTGTTAAAGCTGTAGTTGTTAGAACTAAAAAAGGCGCTCGTCGTAAAGACGGATCCTACATCCGTTTCGATGAAAATGCTGCCGTAATTATCAAGGATGACTTAACTCCGAGAGGAACTCGTATCTTTGGACCAGTTGCCAGAGAGCTTCGTGAGAAGAAATTCATGAAGATCGTTTCCTTAGCTCCGGAAGTATTATAGGAGGGTGCCGAATGTCAGCTATGAAAATTAAAAAAGGTGATACTGTAAAAGTTATCGCTGGAAAAGATAAAGGTAAGGACGGAAAAGTTCTTGCAGTTAACGTAAAAGACAACACAGTAGTTGTTGAGAACGTAAACATGGTTACAAAGCACGCTAAACCGTCCGCAGCTAATCAGAACGGTGGAATCGTGACAAAAGAAGCTCCGCTTCACATCTCCAACGTAATGCTCGTTGTAGACGGAAAAGCTACAAGAGTTGGATTCAAGATGGATGGAGACAAAAAAGTCCGTGTTGCAAAGGCAACAGGAAAGACAATCGATTAATTAAGAGAGGAGGCATATAAAGGTGAGTAGATTAAAAGATCTTTACAAGAACGAGATCATGGATGCCATGACCAAGAAATTCGGATACAAAAACGTAATGGAAGTGCCAAAACTCGAGAAAATCGTTGTTAACATGGGTGTTGGCGAGGCGAAAGAGAACGCTAAACTTCTTGACGCTGCAATCGCAGATATGGAACTTGTTACAGGACAGAAAGCAATCGCTACAAAAGCTAAAAAATCTGTCGCTAACTTCAAAATCAGAGAGGGTATGCCAATCGGATGTAAAGTTACTCTGAGAGGTGAGAAGATGTATGAATTCGCTGATCGTCTTATCAACCTTGCTCTTCCACGTGTACGTGACTTCCGTGGTGTTAACCCGAACGCATTCGACGGCAGAGGAAACTACGCTCTTGGTATCAAAGAGCAGCTGATCTTCCCAGAGGTTGAGTACGATAAGGTTGATAAAGTAAGAGGAATGGACGTTATCTTCGTTACAACTGCTAAAACAGATGAAGAGGCACGCGAATTACTGACATTATTCAACATGCCATTTGCTAAATAGGAGGAAAAGATTCATGGCTAAGACAGCAATGAAAATTAAACAGCAGCGCAAAGCTAAATTCTCCACAAGAGAGTATACTCGCTGCAGAATCTGTGGCCGTCCACATGCATACCTGAGAAAATACGGAATTTGCAGAATCTGCTTCCGTGAGCTGGCATACAAAGGTCAGATTCCGGGTGTTAAAAAAGCGTCCTGGTAGGCTGCAAGCAACTTTTTGGTTAGATATATATTAATTCACACGACATGTAAAGTCTGAAGAAAGAGGAGGAAACTTACATGACAATGAGCGATCCGATCGCAGATATGCTTACAAGAATCCGTAACGCAAACACTGCAAAACATGACACTGTAGACGTACCGGCATCCAAGATGAAAATTGCTATCGCAAACATCCTTGTAGATGAGGGATACATCGCAAAATATGATCTGGTTGAGGATGGAGTTGTTAAAACTCTTCACATCACACTGAAATACGGTGAGGACAAAAATCAGAAGATCATCACAGGACTTAAGAGAATCTCCAAACCAGGTCTTCGTGTATACGCAGGCAAGGATGAGCTTCCGAAGGTTCTTGGTGGACTTGGTATCGCAATCCTTTCCACAAACAAAGGCGTTATCACTGACAAAGAGGCTCGTAAGCTTCAGGTTGGTGGCGAGGTACTTGCATTCGTATGGTAGTCCATACAGGGCAGTCATATAGCTTTTAAACTGAAAACAGAGAGGGCATGGGCCCTCTCCGACAATCTAAGTAAGGAGGACAAATTTATGTCACGAATCGGAAGACTTCCGGTTGCAATTCCAGCTGGCGTTGAGGTTACAGTCGCTGATGGAAACGTTGTAACAGTAAAAGGACCTAAGGGAACACTTGAGAGAGCACTCCCGACAGAGTTAGAGATCAAAGTTGAAGACGGTCATGTAGTAGTAACAAGACCGAACGACTTAAAGAGAATCAAATCCCTTCACGGGTTAACAAGAAGCCTTATCCACAACATGGTTGTTGGTGTAAGCGAAGGCTACAAAAAAGAGCTTGAGGTTAACGGTGTTGGTTATAAAGCAGCTAAGCAGGGCAAGAAGCTCGTACTTAGCCTTGGATATTCTCACCCGGTAGAAATGGAAGATCCAGAAGGTCTTGAGTCCACAGTTGATGGAAACAAGATCATCGTATCTGGTATCAGCAAAGAAAAAGTTGGCCAGTACGCAGCTGAGATCAGAGACAAGAGAAGACCTGAGCCATACAAGGGCAAGGGAATCAAGTACGTTGACGAAGTTATCAGACGTAAAGTCGGTAAGACCGGTAAGAAATAATTAAGGAGAGTGAGAATATGATTAACAAAGCATCCAGAAGCGAAATTCGCGAAAAGAAGCATAGAAGATTACGTCATCATTTAAACGGAACTGCAACTACTCCTCGTCTGGCAGTATTTCGTTCCAACAAGCACATCTATGCACAGATTATTGATGACACAGTTGGTAAGACTTTAGTATCCGCTTCTACTCTCCAGAAGGACGTAAAAGCAGAGCTTGAGAACACTGACGATGTACAGGCTGCAGCAAAAGTCGGAACAGTAATCGGTAAAAAAGCCATCGAGGCTGGTATCGAGAACGTTGTTTTCGACAGAGGTGGATATATCTACCACGGAAAAGTTAAAGCACTGGCAGATGCAGCAAGAGAAGCTGGACTGAAATTCTAAGAGGAGGAAAAGAACACATGAAACGTAATCTTATTGATGCTAGTCAGTTAGAGTTAGAAGATAAAGTAGTATCAATCAAGCGTGTTACCAAGGTTGTTAAAGGTGGTCGTAACTTCCGTTTCACAGCTTTAGTTGTTGTAGGTGACGGCAATGGACACGTTGGTGCAGGTTTAGGAAAAGCAGCAGAAATTCCGGAGGCGATCCGCAAAGGTAAAGAGGACGCTATGAAGAAACTTGTTACTGTTGCAAGAGACGAGAACAATTCCATTACACATGACTTCATCGGAAAATTCGGAAGCGCTGAGATGCTTCTGAAGAGAGCTCCGGAAGGTACTGGAGTTATCGCCGGTGGCCCGGCACGTGCCGTAATCGAGCTTGCTGGTATCAAAAACATCCGTACAAAATGTATGGGTTCCAGAAATAAACAGAACGTAGTTCTGGCAACAATCGCAGGCCTGAGCCAGTTAAAGACTCCGGAAGAGGTTGCAAAGCTCCGCGGAAAATCTGTAGATGAGATTCTGGGTTAAGGAGGAAATGGAAATGGCAGATACAATCAAGGTTACACTGGTAAAATCTCCAATCGGTGCAGTACCGAAGCACAAAAAAACTGTAAAAGCTATGGGTCTTACAAAGATGCATAAAACAGTTGAGATGCCAGACAACGCTGCAACCAGAGGAATGATTCAGCAGGTGCAGCACCTGGTAAAAGTAGAAGATTAAGGAGGTGCCAGAATGGAATTATCAAACTTAAGACCCGCAGAGGGTTCCAAGCATAGCGATAACTTCAGAAGAGGCCGTGGACATGGTTCAGGAAACGGCAAAACTGCTGGTAAAGGACATAAAGGACAGCTTGCTCGTTCCGGACACAAGAAACCGGGATTCGAGGGAGGTCAGATGCCTTTATACAGACGTCTTCCTAAGAGAGGTTTCACTAACAGAAACTCCAAAGAAATTATCGCAATCAATGTAGACGTTCTCAATCGTTTTGAGGATGGCGCAGAGGTTACAGTTGACAGCTTACTTGCAAGCGGTGCAATCTCCAAGATCGGTGATGGTGTTAAGATCCTTGGAAACGGCGAGCTTACAAAAAAACTCAATGTTAAAGTAAACGCTGTCAGCGAGACTGCAAAAACAAAAATTGAAGCTGCTGGTGGTACAGTAGAGGTGATCTAATGTTTGAGACTCTTAAGAGTGTTTTCAAAGTAAAGGAAATGAGAAGGAAACTTCTCTATCTGATCTGGATGATATTCGTGATCAGAATTGGATCCCAGCTTCCTGTACCGGGAGTCGACAGTGACTTCTTCAAGCAGTGGTTTGAATCTAATACCGGTGACGCATTCAATTTCTTTGATGCGTTCACCGGCGGTTCCTTTACTCAGATGTCAATTTTTGCATTGAACATCACACCTTACATTACTTCTTCCATTATCATTCAGCTTCTTACCATTGCCATTCCGGCACTGGAAGAAATGCAGCGTGACGGAGAAGAAGGCAGAAAAAAGCTTACAGCAATCACACGTTATGTAACCGTTGGTCTTGCTCTGTTTGAGTCTGTTGCCATGGCAATCGGATTCGGACGTCAGGGTATGATCCCGAACATGAACTTCCTTAAAGGAATCGTAGTTGTTGCAAGTTTAACAGCGGGTTCCGCAATGCTTATGTGGCTGGGCGAGCGTATTACAGAGAAGGGTGTTGGAAATGGTATTTCCATCGTCCTGACAATCAATATCGTGTCCAGGATCCCGAGCGATGTATCCCTTCTTTATGAGAACTTCGTCAAGGACAAAACAATTGCAAAAGGCATGCTCGCAGCCTGCATTATTGCTGTGATCATCCTGTTTGTTGTAGTGCTCGTACTTATCCTCAACGGAGCAGAGAGAAGAATTCCGGTTCAGTATTCCAGAAAGATGGTTGGACGTAAGATGATGGGCGGTCAGTCCACAAACATCCCGCTCAAGGTAAATACTGCCGGTGTTATCCCGGTTATTTTTGCTTCTTCCATTATGTCATTCCCGTCAATCATTGCACAGTTTGCTGGCAAAGGAAACGGAACAGGCATTGGAAGTGAGATCTTAAGAGGACTTTCCTCTAATAACTGGTGTAATCCAAGTCAGATCCAGTATAGCTGGGGTCTGATCGTGTATGTAGTACTTTGCGTATTCTTCGCATACTTCTATACATCCATTACCTTTAATCCGTTGGAAGTAGCCGATAATATCAAAAAGCAGGGCGGTTTTATCCCAGGCATCCGTCCGGGAAAACCGACTTCAGATTATTTGACTAAAATCCTGAATTATATTATATTTATAGGTGCAGTAGGTCTTGTTATCGTGGCCGTTATTCCGTTCTTCTTTAACGGTGTATTTGGCGCGAACGTTTCCTTCGGAGGAACATCTATCATCATCATCGTAGGTGTTATCCTGGAGACCGTTAAGCAGATGGAATCTCAGTTGCTTGTACGTAATTACAAAGGCTTCCTGAACTAATTGAAAATGAAGGTTGCGGTGCGAAAGTGTCGCAGCCTTGATTTGTAAACAGGACTGTCTGAAAATCAGGCAGCAAACAGGAAAATGGAGGGTATGCTATGAGAATTATTATGTTGGGTGCACCGGGGGCAGGCAAAGGTACTCAGGCCAAGAAAATTGCGGCGAAATATGGGATTCCGCACATCTCCACAGGAGATATTTTCCGTGCCAACATCAAAAACGGTACCGAGCTTGGAAACAAAGCAAAAACTTACATGGATCAGGGACTTCTTGTTCCGGATGAACTGACCTGTGACCTTGTTGTTGACAGAATCCAGCAGGAGGATGCAAGAGAAGGATATGTTCTGGATGGTTTTCCGAGAACAATTCCGCAGGCAGAATGTCTGACAGAGGCTCTGAACAAACTTGGAAGCAAAATTGACTATGCAATCGATGTGGATGTACCGGATGATAATATCGTGAAACGTATGGGCGGTCGTCGTGCCTGCGTAAAATGCGGTGCAACTTATCATGTTGAGTTCGCAGCACCGAAAACAGAAGGTGTCTGTGATACCTGTGGTGACAAGCTTGTACTCCGTGACGATGATAAGCCGGAAACAGTCCAGAAGCGTCTGAATGTTTATCATGAGCAGACACAGCCATTGATTGACTATTACACCAGACAGGGTGTTTTGAAGACGGTAGACGGAACCAGGGATCTGAATGAGGTATTCCAGGAGATCGTTGACATCTTAGGAGAATAAGAATGTCCGTAACAATTAAGACACAGCATGAAATAGAACTTATGAGAGAATCCGGCCATCTTCTGGAGAAGGTGCATGATGGTTTGATCCCTTATATCAAACCAGGCGTCAGCACCAAGGAGATTGATAAGATTGGAGAAGAAATGATCCGGTCTATGGGCTGTATTCCGAACTTTTTGAATTACGGAGGTTTTCCGGCTTCTTTTTGTATCAGCCTGAATGATGAGGTTGTGCATGGAATTCCATCCGAAGAGAAGATTATCCAGGACGGGGATCTGGTTAAGATCGACGCCGGCCTGATTTACAAGGGCTACCATTCTGACGCAGCACGTACCTATGCGGTAGGTGAAGTATCCAAAGAGGCACAGCAGCTTATTAAAGTTACAAGAGAGTGCTTTTTTGAAGGACTGAAAATGGCAAAAGCCGGAAATCATTTAAATGATATTTCCAAAGCCATCGGAGCCCACGCAGCGAAATACCGTTACGGTATTGTACGTGACCTTGTAGGACATGGAATCGGAACTCATCTTCATGAGGATCCGCAGATTCCAAACTTCCCGCAGAAGCGCAGGGGCATCAAGCTCCTTCCGGGAATGACCCTGGCCGTCGAGCCCATGATCAACCTTGGTCGTGCGGACGTGGCATGGCTGGACGATGAGTGGACAGTAGTAACCATGGATGGTTCACTTTCCGCACATTATGAAAACACGATCCTCATTACAGATGGGGAACCAGAGATTCTGACGCTTACAAATCTGTAAGCAGCAATTGTTGTCATGACATAGGAGGTAAAAAATGTCAAAAGCAGATGTGATCGAAGTAGAAGGCACTGTTCTGGAGAAACTGCCTAACGCGATGTTTAAAGTAGAACTGGAAAACAAACATGTGGTACTTGCCCATATCAGCGGTAAGCTCCGTATGAACTTCATCCGTATTCTCCCGGGAGATAAAGTAACGATCGAACTTTCTCCGTATGATCTTTCCAAAGGAAGAATCATCTGGAGAGATAAATAAGAAATTCTGTAAAGGGCCTGGTGGTTTTAAACTGCCGGGTCTTTTTTGTGCTTTTTTTCGGAAAAAAATCTCAAAGTGGATATTATCACTCACACTTTTTTCATGTTTTAAACATAAAGTGAACAGATTTTGCTGATATAGTATGAGCATACAAGAAAAAGAGAGGTGTTCATATGAAGAAAAAATATCTTGCAGCAATCTTAGGAATTATGATGGCAACAGCATCTGTTACCGCATGCGGGGCAGCGACAACAGAGACAACAACGAATACAGCGGAAAGTTCAGATAATAAAGGGACAGAAGATACAACGGCAGAGAGTGCAGAAAGCACAGACGACAGTGACAGCAGCGCAGATGCGGATAAAGAAGATTCTGATGAGGAAGATGTGACCTACGGTGAAGTGAAATCTGTGGAAGACGGAAAGATCACCATCGCAGTTGGAACAATGAAAGATATGGGCGGAAACGGTGGAGCACCTGAGAAGCCGGATGAGAATGGAAGCGGAGATGCTTCTGCTGATACATCCGATGCAGAGAGCACAGAATCTGACAGCAAAGATGCAGAGTCCGATAAAACGGACAGCAAAGATGGGGATTCAACAGATAACGGAGAAGCCCCGGAGAAACCGGACGGTGACAATGCAGATGGAAATGGTGGAGTCCCTGGCGGAGATCAGGGAGAGGCACCTTCCATGCTGGATCTGACCGGAGATGAGATGACAGTCACAGTGACGGATGATACCGTGATCACAAAAGAAAGCGCCGAAGGTCCGGGCGGAGCCCCAGGAGGAAACCAGGGAGAAGCCCCGGAGAAGTCAGATGGAGACAACGGAAATGGAGAAACTCCGGAGAAACCAGAGAATGACAACACAGATGGAGATTCTACATCTACAGATAGTACAGAGTCTGACAGTACAGACACAGAGTCCAATAAAACGGACAGTGAAACAGAAAGTTCCGCAGATGACAGTGCAGCCCCGGAGAAACCAGACGGAGATAACGGAAACAATCAGGCCCCAGGCGGCGACCAGGGTGGTGCTCCGGACGGTAATAATTCCCAGAGTGAGACCATCGAACTCTCCGATATTCAGGAAGGTGACATCGTAGCCATCACCACAGACGACGACGAAAATGCCCTTACCATCAAAGTGCAGAGCACAGATATGGGCGGCGGTCAGGGAGGTCCTGGTGGAGCACCGGGAGGTCAGTCCCAGGGAGTAGACAGCTATGACACAGCCAATACGTATGATTCTGATACAGAAGTATCGGATACATCCCTGGAATCCACAGGAACAGACGAGAACGCGGCACTTGTTTCCTCAGGAGCAAATGTTACTTTTAATAATATAGATATCACAAGAAACTCCTCCGACAGTACAGGCGGTGACAACTCCAGTTTTTACGGTGTAGGAGCAGCGCTTCTTGCAACAGACGGAAATGCCTATGTAAAAGGCGGAACTGTAACCACTGACGCAGCCGGAGGAGCAGGACTTTTTGCCTACGGCGATGGAACTGTCTACGCGGCAGACACTACCATTAAGACAACACAGGATACTTCCGGTGGAATCCATGCAGCCGGCGGCGGTAAATTATACGCCTGGGATCTGAATGTGGAGACAGACGGAGAATCCGCAGCAGCTATCCGGAGCGACCGCGGCGGCGGAACCATGGTCGTAGACGGCGGAACTTACACATCCAATGGTGTAGGTTCACCGGCAGTATACTGCACCGCAGATATTGCAGTAAAAGATGCCACACTTACAGCAAACGGATCAGAAGCCGTGTGCATCGAAGGACTGAACTCCCTGCATCTTTTTAACTGCGACCTTACCGGAAATATGAGTGACTTAAGTCAGAATGACAGCACCTGGACCGTGATCCTCTATCAGAGTATGTCCGGTGATTCCGAAGTAGGAAACAGTACCTTCCAGATGGACGGCGGAACCCTTACTTCCAAGAACGGCGGTGTGTTCTACACAACCAACACAGAGAGTGACATTACGCTGAAAGATGTAGATATCACATACAACAATGACAATGAGTACTTTCTTCGCTGTACAGGAAATGACAATGAAAGAGGATGGGGGGAAAGCGGAGCCAACGGAGCAGACTGTGACTTTACCGCGATCAGCCAGGACATGGAAGGCAGCGTGATCTGGGATACCATCAGCCAGCTTGATTTCTATATGACAGACGGAAGCAACCTGACAGGAGCTATCATAGACGATGAGAGTTTTGCCGGCAACGGCGGAGATGGTTACTGCAACGTATATGTCAGTGACGATTCTACCTGGACAGTAACCGGTGACAGCACCGTCTCCAAACTTTCCAATGCCGGAACCATCGTGGATGACTCCGGAAAAACCGTCACAGTTAAAGGAACAGACGGAACCGTATATGTAGAAGGCGACAGCGATTATACGATCACTGTAGATAAATACGAAGATACAGCAGATACATCCGGCAGCGATACGGTTGCATCCTGGTCTGATTATGAAGTGGAGAAACCGGACACCCTCTAAAAAAGAACATCCCTTTTGCAAAAATATAAATGAAAAGAATCCCGTGGAAACGTTTAAGACCGTTTCCGCGGGATTCTTTTATGTAGTCCATTCTGTAAATTTCAGCGTTTTATCATCCGATACCGCCAAGCACGATACCAAGGATCAGCACCAGAAAGCATACCGGAATATAAAGATATTTACACACCGGATAAAAATATTTTGTGAATGGTTTTTCACGGCCCTTGTTGATCTGGCTCTCTACATAGTTCCGGCCAAATACCCAGAAGAACATGATTCCTGCAAGTCCTGCGCCAAGAGGGCAGATATAGATAGAAAGTACATCCATCCAGTCAGAGACGATGCCCTGGATCAGAAGAGAAACTACGACTCCGATAGCTGCGATCACCATACAGGAAGGGATACGGCCAAGGCCTGTTTTTTCCTGGACTGTGGCAATTGGTGCCTCATAAAGGTTCATAAGAGAAGTCATGCCTGCAAGGAATACCGCCACAAAGAAGATAATGGCAATGATCCGGCCGCCTGGCATGGTTTTGATCAGGTGAGGCAGATAGATGAACAGAAGTCCAGGCCCACCCTGATCAAGCTGTGCACCGGTAGTTGCCATTGCAGGAATGATCACGAGTGCAGCCAGCATGGCAGCCAGCGTATCAAAAAGTGCAACTCTGGCTGCAGAAGCCGGGATATCTTCACTGTCCGGAAGGTAGGACCCGTAGATCAGTGTTCCGTTACCTGCAACGGACAGGGAGAAAAATGCCTGCCCAAGTGCAAAGATCCAGGTGGATGGTTTCGCCAGAACTTCCGGTTCCACACGGAAGATGTAACGGTATCCGGCAGCAGAGCCAGGCTGAAAAGCAACATAGATGCCAAGGATCACAAACAGTACGAAAAAGATCGGCATCATGATCTTGTTTGCCTTTTCGATACCACTTCCAACACCATACATCAGGATAAACATACAGATCACAAGAGCAGCCAGCTGCCAGAGATTGTTTCCCCAGGCAGATGCCATGCCGCCGAATTTGGAACCAAAGGACTCAATATCTGCAGGAGCCAGGGTGGATCCTGTAAAAGTTCCGATCATATATCGGAAGATCCAGCCCATGACAACGGTATAGCCGATAGCCATGGCAAGTGCACCGGCAACAGGGATCCATCCAAGGGTTTCGCCCAGTTTCCTCCTGCCTTTTGTTTCGCAGGCAAGACCAAAAGCATCAATGGGGCCGGAACGTGTTCCACGCCCGAAACTCATCTCACCGATCACCCCTGTAAATCCGATCAGTGCCACAAAAATAAAATACGGGATCAGAAACGATCCCCCTCCATACAGGGAAACTCTGGTAGGAAACATCCAGATATTTCCCATTCCAACCGCAGACCCGATACAGGCCAGAATGAACCCCCAGCGGCTGTTAAAAGATTCTCGCTTTTTCATAAGAATAAAAATTCCTCTCTCCATTTGATTGTTTCAGTATAACACAGTTCAGGAAAAGAAGAAACAGCACAGCATCGGGAAATCTGAGCATTTCCGCAAGGGGAGTGTCAGGGAGCCTGTTGGATCACCGGCGCAGGGCGTTGTCATAAAAACGGAAGTGATCCGGACGATGGCGGGACTGGGTATACTCAAACATAACACCGTCACTGTTGTAAGTCTGGCTGGATACCACAGCCACGCAGTTATAATCTTTTACATTCAGATGAAGATATTTTTCATCAATCTCTGTGACCTTTTCCACAGTCATCACACGTTTGCTGTTGACAATGGTCATATGAAGTTCCTGTTCCAGATATTCATAGATGGAATGTCTGGCAATCTCGGCAGTAAGGCCGGGAACAGATTCTTTCAGAAAATAGTTATGGTTGATGATCAGCGGAATATCATCCAGATAGTGGATACGCTGGATATAGTAAACTTCAGCTCCGACAGGAAAGCCGGTGTAAGAGGCCTGTTTTTCACTGATGCACAGTTCAGTGAAAAGAACAACTTCCGTGCGGGCATTCTGGCCGTTCCTTGTAGCAGATTCCTTGAATGTTTCAATCTCACCGATGGTGAAGGCAGTCTGCTCACTTGGACGGTAGATATTGCGGACACCTTTTCCCTGCATGGTTTGTACATAGCCGTCACTGACAAGAAGGCCAACTGCGCGGCGCAGAGTATTTCGGGAGCAGCCGTAGGTCTGGATCAGGGTGTTTTCAGGGGGAAGAAGCTCCTGGTAGGCAAAAGTGTTATCTTCGATTTTCATTTTCAGATCTTTATAGATATCTTCATAAATACTTCTTGGCATTTCTATTCTCCATTCATGTTCGGTCAAAAAATATAGCAGGATTTATGATTCCTATAGCATTTCCGGCAATTTATGTTCTGAGCAGCTGAACTTGATGCAGTAATTTATGGAAATGCTATAGGATCATTATAAAAGATTTTGCAGGCAAGCGCAATGCAAATACTTTGAAATGTTTAAACAAGTTTTAAAAAGCATATTGACATGTTTAAACAAGCGTGATATAAATAAAACATCGACAACATGTTTAAACAAATCAGAACAAAGGGAAATAATCATCAAAATGTAATGGAGGAAAGGAAAATGGGAAAGTATACACAGGATGCCCAGCAGCTGCTTCGCCTCATCGGAGGAAAAGAGAACATTGCAGCTGTATCACATTGTGTAACTAGAATGCGTTTTGTACTCAATGATCCGTCAAAGGCGGATGTGGAAGCAATCGAAGCTATGAAGGTGGTAAAGGGAAGCTTCACACAGGCGGGACAGTTTCAGGTGATCATCGGAAATGCAGTCGCTGATTTTTACAATGATTTTGTAAAAGTGGCAGGAGTGGAAGGCGTTTCCAAGGATGCAGTGAAGCAGGCAGCAAAGAAGAACCAGAATGTTCTCCAGAAGGTGATCGCTGCACTGGCAGAGATCTTTGCACCGCTGATCCCGGCTATCATCACCGGTGGTCTAATCCTGGGATTTCGAAACTGTATTGACAGCATTTACTTCTTTGAGAATGGAACGAAAACTTTATGTGATATCAGTCAGTTCTGGTCCGGAATGGACAGTTTCCTGTGGCTGATCGGTGAAGCAATCTTCCACATGCTGCCGGTAGGTATCTGCTGGTCTGTGACCAAGAAAATGGGCACAACGGAGATGCTTGGTATCGTCCTTGGACTTACCCTGGTTTCCGGCCAGCTTCTCAACGCTTATTCTGTAGCCGGAACAGCAGCAGCGGATATTCCGAAATGGGATTTCGGATTTGTAAAAGTGAACATGATCGGTTATCAGGCACAGGTGCTTCCGGCGATCATGGCAGCGTTTGTACTTGTTTATCTTGAGAGGTTTTTCAGAAAAATATCTCCTCAGGTGATCTCAAGTGTTGTAGTTCCATTCTGCAGTCTTGTACTTGCTGTAATGGCTGCGCATTTTATTGTAGGTCCTATCGGATGGAAGATCGGTTCTGCGATCTCTTCCGTAGTATATGCAGGAATCACAGGATCCTTTAAAGTTGTATTTGGTGCAATTTTCGGATTTGTTTATGCACCTCTTGTTATCACAGGACTTCATCATATGTCCAATGCTATTGACCTTCAGCTGATCGCAGATTATGGCGGAACCATGCTGTGGCCGATGATCGCACTTTCCAATATTGCTCAGGGTTCTGCGGTTATGGGAATGATCATCCTTCAGAAAAAGAATGTAGCAGCACAGGAAGTCAATGTTCCGGCAGGAATTTCCTGTTACCTTGGAGTAACAGAGCCGGCAATCTTTGGTGTAAACCTGAAATACGGATTCCCGTTTATCTGTGGAATGATCGGATCTGCTATTTCAGCAGCTGTCTGCGTTATGACTTCTACAACAGCCAACGCAGTAGGTGTAGGTGGAATCCCGGGAATCCTGTTCATTCAGCCGAAATATATGGGAAGCTTTGCAATCTGTATGGTGATCGCTTTTGTGATTCCGATGACACTGACATTTATTGTTGGAAAGAAAAAACTTTCCATGGCAGATCGAGTGGGAGCCGGGGACAGCGCAGATACAGTGGATGTATCAGCAGAAGCCGGCAGCATCAGCGCAACAGAAAATACAGAAACAACAGAACTTAACGGAGATGGAGCAAACACTCTCAGAGCTTTCCTTACAGGAAAAGTAATTCCTCTGAAGGAAGTAAATGACGGCGTATTTTCCGAAGGAGTTATGGGTGACGGTCTTGCCATCCTTCCGGAGAACGATACTCTTTATGCGCCATGTGACGGTGAAGTAACTGTTCTTATGGACGAGTCCAGACATGCCTGCGGGCTGACTCTTGAGAACGGCATGGAGATCCTTCTCCATATTGGAATTGATACAGTGGAAATGCAAGGTGACGGTTTTGAGTATCTGGTATCTCTGAACCAGAAAGTAAAGCAGGGAACACCGTTGGTACGTTTTGACAGGGAAAAGATCAGGACAGCAGGCCATCCGGATGTGACAGTATGTATTGTGACAGAAGAAGGCAATGCGAAAGATTTTGAATTTGTAACAGATATTCACGCAGAAGCAGGAAAAACAGAGATCGTTTTATTTAACTGAAGTGGGTACAGGCTGTGAGATCGGATCATGAATGTCCGATTGATTTAGGAGGAAAGAATTATGACAGATTTTGGCAGAAAGACAGTATATCAGGTTTATCCGAAATCCTTCAGGGATTCGGATGGGGATGGTTTTGGTGACATCCGTGGAATCATTGAAAAGCTGGATTATCTCAAAGAATTAGAAATTGATTATCTCTGGATTACACCGGTATTTATCTCTCCAATGAACGATAACGGTTATGATGTGGCAGATTATTATAAGATCAATCCACAGTTTGGAACCATGGAGGATATGGATGAACTGATCCGGGAGTGTGATAACCGTGGAATTGGTCTGATGTTGGATATGGTATTCAACCACACATCCACAGAGCATGAATGGTTCCGGAGAGCCCTTGCAGGAGAAAAAAAATATCAGGACTACTACATATTCCGGGATGAACCGGAAGATCAGATTCCGACAAACTGGCAGTCAAAATTCGGCGGTCCTGCATGAGAGTATGTACCATCACTGAAAAAATGGTATCTCCATCTTTATGATGTTACCCAGGCAGATCTGAACTGGGAGAACCCGGAAGTCCGTGGTGAACTGAAAAAAGTTATCCGCTTCTGGAAAAACAAAGGGATAAAAGGCTTCCGTTTTGATGTAATTAATGTAATTTCCAAGCCTGAGCTGTTTGAGGATGATCTGGAAGGCGACGGAAGAAGATTTTATACAGACGGTCCTCATGTACATGAATATCTTAAGGAACTGACCAGAGATACAGGCATTGAGGATATGATCACAGTAGGAGAAATGTCTTCCACTTCGCTTGAGAACTGTATTCGTTATTCAGGACGGAAGGAAAAAGAGCTTTCCATGTGCTTTAATTTCCATCATCTGAAAGTAGATTATAAGGACGGAGATAAATGGACACTGATGGAGCCTGACAGAATAGCACTGAAAAAACTGTTCGAGACATGGCAGATGGGAATGCAGGATGGAGATGGCTGGAATGCACTTTTCTGGTGCAATCACGATCAGCCGCGAGTTGTGTCCAGAATGGGCAATGAGGACCTTTACTGGAAAGAATCCGCCAAGATGCTGGCAGCGGCGATTCACATGATGCGGGGAACTCCTTATGTTTATCAGGGAGAGGAACTGGGAATGACCAATGCCCACTACAACGATATTTCCCAGTACCGTGATGTGGAGAGCATGAATTATTATAAAATCCTTCTTGATCAGGGAAAAACCAAAGAGCAGGCTCTTAAGGTTCTGGCTGCCAGATCAAGAGACAACAGCAGAACACCGATGCAGTGGTCTGATGACAAAAACGCAGGATTCACAGAAGGAACACCGTGGATCGAAGCTCCCGAGAATTATAAGGAGATCAATGCAGAAACAGAACTTAAAGATCCGGACTCCATTTACAGCTTCTATAAGAAACTGATTGCCCTTCGAAAAGAAAAAGATATCATAGCAGAGGGAACTATCGAATTTCTGGAAAAAGAAAATGCAGATGTGCTGGCATACAGACGTAACTATCAGGGAGAAGAACTGATCGTTCTTAATAATCTGACAGCAGAGAATGTAACGATCCGGCAGCAACCGGAATGGAAAGCATATCAGAAACGTCTTGGAAACTATGAGAAGATCACTGCAGAAGATGGAAAGATCACATTAAGACCGTTTGAGACAATCGTATTAGATTCAGCTTTATAAAATTAAAAGAATGCCCACCTGATTAAAATGAAAAGAAACAGGAACTGAAAATAAATCAGAACCTGTTTCTTTTTTGTATCTATGGACATACAGTCTTCCTGTAGTGTAAAATATAGATATACGATATCTGTAAACACCGCAACAGGAAAGGAAGGAAAATTATGAAAAACAAACGAAACCAAGGTAACAGACTGCTGACCATATGTATGGTATTACTGCTGGCATTCAGTATGCTGTTTACAGCAGTAGGAACAACAGAGAATGTACAGGCCGCGTCAAACGGACTCAGTGCATATAAGAAGATTACTTTTTATAAAAGCGGCAAAGTAAACGGCACGATTTATTCTATGAAATACAATGACAGAACCAATCGTTATATTGTATATGCTTCAAAGAATGGTAAAAAGAAAGCGCTTCTTAACAGCTGTTCCAGTGGTTCCATTGTAACAAACGGAAAATATCTTTATTATGAAAGTGCAGCATTTCTGAGGAGCGGCAGCTTTGGAGGAACTTACAAAAATCGTAAACTGGTTCAGTATAATCTGAAAACCCGTAAAAATAAAGTGCTGATAAGCTTCAGGGGGGAGGGACCTGCGGATAGCATTATCGGCTGCGATGGCACCTATCTTTATATGGGATATCAGACCCAGTATGGTGACGGACTGGGAAATTTTGCAGTGGTAAATCTGAAAAAAAGACAGATAAAACGTCTGGGGAAGGATTGTTCAACAGTACAGAGCGTGAAAAACAAAGTCTTGGTTACAGCTGTGGGATTCCCTCATGGAGGTCCTGTCTATCTGATAAACAGAGATGGAAGCAAATGCAAAATAATTAGTGACAGAGCTATTAAAGTATCTGTAAAGGGCAACTATATTTATTATACAGAAGCTACTTATGACTGGAAAACAAGAAAGTGCAGATGTGATCTCAACGGAAATAACAAGAAAGCTCTTACTGCGTGGAGCAGAGGAATTGCCGGATAAGAAAATTTCTAAATTTCATAATAGTCTGAGGTCTGAAAAATAAATAGAAAAACAGAGGGGCTGTCGGTTAATAATGATTTTAACACCGTCAGTTCCAAATAAAATGATCCCGGCAAGTACAAAGTTTTTACGTTTTGTAACTTGTTTGGGATTATTTTATTTGAGATTGTGAGAAAAAGTCTGTAAATAAGATTCTTTTACGAATGCAAGGGTGATAGACCCTTCGCCCTTGTTTTATATAAAAGTTGTTGAATTATATGTCAAGCACAGGGGGCGCCCGTCTTAATCGTCGGTTTACTTGTTACTCTGGATGGCACCTTTCGTATATAATACTCAGTTTGTTATATACCTGCACCCAGTTTCGAATTGTACTGGCCTATTTTTCGTAGCCTTAAAAGTGGCCAGATACAGCGCTTTTAAAGAGTGCTTTTTCTTGACATAGAAACATATTCAGAAATCGTTGCAGATGACAGGTACGAAAGTGGAGGAACAGTTACAAATGAATGAAGAAGTAAAACGACGAGAGGATATGTCAGTATAAAAACTTATTACAGATGTTCAGACTGCACTGGTTGTTCTTATAAAACAGAATGTATCAAAGGGAATAACTGCAAAACATCTATGGAAAAACGTAAAAAAGTGTTGATGGTGTCGAAGATAATGGTCCAGAAACGGGAAGAAGATCTGGAACGGATCACAAGTGAGTATGGAATCATGCTTCGGATGAATCGCAGTATTCAGGCAGGAAGGACAGGAAATCACTTTTGCGTTAAAATTGACATAGAATTTGATGGTTGAAAACAAAGCAGTTTAAAATAAGGCATGCTGAAAGGGAGGCTTAGGAAAGAATGGCCGCTGATGGAGCCTGCCAGAGTAGCGATGAAGAAGCTCAACCGCAGATTCTTCAACGGTTGTTGAAAGATTCTTGCTTTTTCAACTAATAAAATGGTGTCTCTCTATTTGATTATTTAAGTATACTATAAGTCTGAACAGGAAGAAACTGTGGCGTATCAGGAAATCCTGTTTCTGTTATGCTAAAAAAGGAAGAAAGAAAAATCAAGTAATTTAAGGGAAAAAGCATTGAAAAAATGCGAATGCTAAACTTTAGATAAGGGGTTTTTTGTATCCCAAAATAAATGTTATTTGGGAGTGACAGTGTTAAAAATCATTATTCATCATCTTCTTCATCATCAATGGAATAGTCATTGAGTTCCGGAAAATCAAGAAACTCACTTAAGGTCATTCCAAATACATTAGCGATTTTATGGAGTGTTCTTACTTGGGGATTCCTGCTTTTTCCTCGTATAATATTATCTATTGTGGATTGTTTCAGTCCAGCCAGTGTTGCAAGCTTGTTTATCGTAATTTTACGATTTTTGCAGAGCTGACAGATACGTAATGCATAAATATCAGAATAAGTCATACGGTCACCTGTTATGATTAGTTATCTTTGTAAAGTTGAGTTCATCATAACAGAGGAAAAATATAAAATTACCTTTACATAGTTGACTTTAAGTAAATAAAAGAATATTATTAAAATGTTACCTATATATAGGTGAATTGGATGTGTAAATGTCTACTGTATTATAAAAAAAATACAGGAGGACAAAAAAATGGAGAAATATGCATATATTAGAGTATCTACCAAGGAACAAAGTATAGACAGGCAGCTGTTAGCTCTGGAACCTTACCAAATTAAAAAGAAAAATATATATTGTGACTATCAGTCGGGGCAACAGGTCATATGTGGGATAGTGGAAAAATTACAAAGGATGCAACTTGCAAAGAACCTGGAAGTAAAACTTACACTTGTACAAGATGTAGAAAAACAAGCACAGAAGAAATTCCGGCAACAGGACATCAGTATACAGAACTGCGTAATGAGATAGAAGCAAACTGCATACAGGAAGGTTATACAGGCGATGTTTATTGTACAGACTGCGGCATAAAAATTTCTTCTGGAAAAACTATTCCGAAAGAACCCCATACCTGGGATGAAGGAAAAGTAACGAAAAATGCAACCTGTACAGAAAAAGGAATCAGAACATTCACTTGCGAAGTATGTAGATCCACAAGAATAGAAGAAATCCATGCGACCGGACATGTAAATACTATTACGAAATTTTCAAAAAAAGCATCCTGTAAATCCGATGGTTACAGTGGCGATATTTTTTGCCAGGATTGTGGCAAGTTGCTGAAAGAAGGAACAATAATTCCGAAAACGAAACATACGTGGAATGCGGGAAAAATTACAACAGCGGCTACCACTACGAAGGAAGGAATCAAAACATTTACCTGTACTTTCTGTGGAGTGACAAGAACTGAAAAGATTGCAAAACTCAAACCACAGACTGTAACACCTGGAAAAGTCATAAATGATAAAGCTACAAATGGAGTTTACAAGGTACTGAAGGATGGAATGAGCGTTGAATTTACAAAGCCGTTTTATAAGAAAGCATCTGTAAGAATTCCTGATACAGTTAAAATAAATGGAATTACATGTAAAGTAACGGGAATATCAGCAAATGCTTTTAAAAATAATACGGTCCTCAAAACTGTTACTATTGGAAAGAATGTGACAGTAATAGGTACGGATGTATTTTGGGGATGCAGAAAGTTGAATAAAGTAAGTGGTGGAAATAATATAATGAAGATTGGAGACAGAGCATTTGCCAATTGCGTAAGTCTGAGTAGTATTACAATCTCAGAAACCGTCAGCAGAATTGGTAAACAGGCGTTCTATAACTGTAAAAATCTCAGAACCGTTATTATCAAGACAGGAGTATTATCTAATAAAACTATTGGTGAAAAAGCCTTTGCAGGAACATATAAAAAGCTGACTGTCAAAGTTCCGGCAAAACAGCTGAATGCATACAAGAAGCTTTTAAAATCCAGAGGAATGAGTTCCACGGCGGTCTATAAAAATAAAGAAAATGGGAATGTCGGAAAAAATTAAGTAAATTTGAGGGAAAACGCACCGAAAAAACAGCATAGAAAAATGCGGATGCAAAACTTCAGATAAGAGAGCTTTGTGTTCCAAGATGAATGTTATTTCTTAAAATAGAACTATCCCGAACAAGCTGCAAAGTGTAAAAACTTGTACTTGCCGGGATAGTTTTATTTAGAGCTGACGGTGTTAAAAATCATTATTAATCAATGGCTCATTTTGATTCAGGCTTCTTTTTTCTTGTAGGAAATATTTCTATAATTGCTTGGGGCAGAAGTTTTCTTTTGAGATACGATAGAAGTATCAGCGGCAGTACTGCGGTCCGCAGCAATCAGCCACACCGCATAGAAAGCCGAGATCAGACAGACCCACACACCGGACAGTCCACAGTACATATAAAGGATCAGAGAAAGAGCAGCACCTGCATGGAAAGACAGCAGCGTCATTCCGTAGAATTTCGCCTTATCACGCTGTGCGTCATCTTTTTTCATAAGAAACTGTGTGACAGCAGTGGTGAACTGGCGGAGATTGTTGGTGGAAAAGATCGTCGAGCTGTTATATCCGCCGGGAGCCTTGAAAGTACACCACTGGAAAGGCATTGCGAAGAATACCGGATAAAGAGCTACGACCGGGCTCATTCTGGCTGGCAGGAAACCAAGCAGCAAAACTGCACAGATATCAATTCCGATACTGATAAAACGAAGATCTGTGGAAAAATGTTCCGGTATCCAGACCGTAAGGATCACAGCTGTCATATAGATCAGAAGTGCGCCCACACGCAGCATCATGTCCGAAAAGTCTCTGCCGATGATATCACGCACAACACCGAGAAGGTTGGCAGTCTGTGCGTTGCCGAAAAGATCGGCTCTTGATACAATGGCGTAAAGCCCCAGATATCCTCCGATAAAAGATAAGGTGTAATGGATCAGAAAACGATATTTCATTTCCGTATGCATATATAAAGATTCCTTTCATATAAAAATGGGCAGCTTTCCGTCTGTATGAAAGTACAGGATATAAGAAGTTTGACAGGTTCTGCCGGACTTTGCCACCCATTATAATACAGTCTGTAAAAAAAATCAAAAATTTTTAAAATTTTTTCTTGCATTTCAGGAAAACAGGTGTTAGTATATATTTCAAGCGCGCAAATACTGTGTATGAGTGCGCCTGTGAAACTGCAGATATGAGACTAATTTACGGAAGGAGGATTTCCAGTGAAAGTAAGATCATCTGTAAAGCCGATCTGCGAGAAGTGCAAGGTCATTAAAAGAAAGGGATCCATCAGAATCATCTGTGAGAACCCGAAGCACAAACAGCGTCAGGGTTGATTTCCATATCGGAACTTCTTTGGAATGTTTGTGAAACGTGCGGCTGCAGTATGAAACACCCGGAAGGGTTGTTCTACTGAGTGAATAATAAGCATGTATTGCCTAATACCGAGAGGCAACAGCGGTTAAGATCCGCAATTTCGGAAAGGCTGTGATTCGCCAATTACAGCTGGGTGTTTTACCGAGGCACCCCAATTAGGAAACTAGAAAAGAAAGCGGCAGGTTGATATGTCCCATTTCACCTTGCGGGAGCAAGTGACATACGATATGCAGGACTTTCAGAAACAGAAAATGGAGGAAACAGTACATGGCTCGTATAGCTGGTGTAGACTTACCAAGAGAGAAACGTATTGAAATCGGTCTTACCTACATTTATGGAATTGGTAGACCAAGCGCAGACAAAATTCTTGCTAAAGCAGAGGTTAATCCTGACACACGTGTTAGAGATCTGACTGATGACGAGGTTAAGAGACTGAGCGCTGTTATTGATGAGACAATGACAGTAGAAGGTGATCTGAGAAGGGAAATCGCCCTTAACATCAAGAGACTGCAGGAGATCGGATGCTACAGAGGTATCCGTCATCGTAAAGGACTCCCGGTTCGTGGTCAGAAGACCAAGACAAATGCGAGAACTCGCAAGGGACCGAAGAGAACAGTTGCAAACAAGAAGAAATAATTTATAGATATAACTAATTAATTTCAAAAAAAGGAAAGTGTAGGTTAGTTTTAAAATGGCAAAAGTTACAAAGAAAACGACAAAACGTCGTGTCAAGAAAAACGTTGAACACGGACAGGCACACATTCAGTCTTCCTTCAACAATACAATCGTTACACTGACAGATAACGAGGGAAACGCTCTTTCATGGGCAAGTGCCGGTGGTCTTGGATTTAAAGGTTCAAGGAAATCTACCCCTTATGCAGCACAGATGGCAGCAGAGACTGCAACAAAAGCTGCTTTAATTCATGGATTAAAAACAGTAGACGTTATGGTAAAAGGCCCGGGCTCAGGCCGTGAAGCAGCAATCCGTGCGCTTCAGGCATGCGGACTTGAAGTAACCAGCATTCGTGACGTAACTCCGGTTCCTCACAATGGATGCCGTCCACCAAAACGCAGAAGAGTCTAATTAGGAGGTAGTTGAAATGGCAGTAAACAGAGTACCTGTTCTGAAAAGATGCAGATCCCTTGGCCTGGATCCGATTTACTTAGGAATTGATAAGAAGTCCACAAGACAGTTAAAACGTGCAAACCGCAAGGTATCTGAGTACGGACTTCAGTTAAAAGAGAAACAGAAAGCAAAATTCATCTACGGAGTTCTTGAGAAACCTTTCCGTAACTACTACAAGAAAGCCGACAGAATGCAGGGCCAGACAGGTGAGAACCTTATGGTTATGCTTGAGAGCAGACTTGACAATATCGTTTTCCGTATGGGATTTGCAAGAACAAGAAGAGAGGCTCGTCAGATCGTAGATCACAAGCACGTACTTGTTAACGGAAAATGCGTAAACATTCCGTCCTATCTCTGCAAAGCAGGCGATACAATCGAGATCAGAGAGAAGAGCAAAGGTTCTGAGAGATATAAAGGAATCCTTGAGGTTACAGGTGGAAGACTTGTTCCTGAGTGGATCGATGCTGATCAGGAGAACCTGAAGGGTGTAATTAAAGAGCTTCCTACAAGAGAGCAGATCGATGTTCCTGTAAACGAGATGCTTATCGTCGAGCTGTATTCTAAATAATTAGTAACTGTTTACAGTGTCTACAGTTATAAAAATTGGTAATACCCTCGAATGTTGATTAACCCAGAAGGAGGGAACCTTATAGTGTTTGATTTCAATAAACCAAAAATCGAAATTACCGAAATATCCGAAGATAAGAAGTTTGGAAGATTCGTTGTAGAGCCTCTTGAAAGAGGTTACGGTACTACCCTTGGCAATTCTTTAAGAAGAATTATGCTGTCCTCCCTTCCGGGAGCTGCAGTAAGCCAGGTAAAGATCGATGGTGTACTTCATGAATTCAGCTCCATTCCGGGCGTGAAGGAAGATGTAACCGAGATCATCATGAATCTGAAATCTCTTGCCATCAAGAATCACAGCAGTGACAATGAGCCGAAGACCGCATACATCGAGTGTGAGGGAAAAGGTGTTGTTACAGCAGCTGATATCCAGGCAGATCAGGATATTGAGATCATGAACCCGGATCAGGTGATCGCAACCCTGAACGGCGGAAAAGACTGCAGACTGGCCATGGAACTTACCATTACCAAGGGACGTGGTTATATCAGCGCAGACAAAGGCAAAACCGATGATATGCCGATCGGTGTGATCGCAGTTGATGCAATCTACACTCCGGTTGACAGAGTCAACATGATCGTCGAGAATACACGAGTTGGTCAGGTAACTGACTTCGACAAGCTTACACTGGATGTATATACCAATGGAACACTTGATCCGGACGAGGCAGTCAGCCTTGCAGCGAAGGTTCTCAGCGAGCATTTAAGCCTGTTCATTGATCTTTCCGAGAATGCTAAGACCGCTGAGGTTATGATCGAGAAAGAAGACAATGAGAAGGAAAAGGTTCTGGAGATGAGCATTGATGAGCTTGAACTCTCTGTTCGTTCCTACAATTGCCTTAAGAGAGCCGGTATCAATACGGTTGAAGAATTATGCAACAAGACTTCTGACGATATGATGAAGGTTCGTAATCTGGGCCGCAAATCATTAGAGGAAGTACTTGCGAAACTCAAAGAGCTGGGACTTCAGCTCCAGCCTACAGAGGAATAATAATGTTGACGGTTCGCGGTGAATGTCGCGAACCGTAACTGGATAACAGGTTCTGGTACCAGCATGCCGTACGTGCGTGCACACCGCCGGAAACAGAATAATGAGTGGGGTGTCAGCAGCAGGACAGTAAGACCGAACAAGCATGTCCTGGTGTCCCACAGATGGAGGATAATAAAATGGCAAAATATAGAAAATTAAGCAGAACATCTAACCAGAGAAAAGCACTCCTGAGAAATCAGGTTACAAACCTTCTTCATCACGGAAAGATCGTGACAACAGAAGCTAAGGCTAAAGAGATCCGCAAGATCGCTGAGGGACTTATCGCTATGGCTGTACGTGAGAAAGACAATTTCGAGACAGTTACAGTAACAGCTAAAGTTGCCCGCAAAGATGCTGACGGAAAACGTGTAAAAGAAGTCGTAGACGGCAAGAAGAAAACAGTTTACGATGAAGTACAGAAAGAGATCAAGAAAGATGCTCCTTCCAGACTTCATGCACGTCGTGAGATGATGAAAGTTTTCTATCCTGTAACAGAGGTTCCTGCTAAGGGCGCTGGCAGAAAGAAAAACACAAAAGAAGTTGACATGGTTGACAAGATGTTCAGCGAGATCGCTCCGAAATACGCAGATCGTAACGGTGGTTACACAAGAATCGTTAAGATCGGTCAGCGTAAAGGCGATGCAGCTATGGAAGTTCTCATCGAGCTTGTATAATTGTAATTCTGACCATTTTAAAGGACATTTGCAGAAATGCAGATGTCCTTTTTTTGTATGCTTAAATAGTTGAAAAAATGCAGAAATGGCGGATTTACGACCATAAATTACATGAAGATGACATAAATTAAATAATGAATCATGATATAATATATAGAACAAAAAGATACAATGACAGAACAAGAGGGGATACATAAGTATGACGATGATGACCATTGCCATTTGTGACGACATACAGGCAGATGCTAGAAAACTTCACAAACAGCTTGAGCGAATCGTTCCAGGGTCAGAAATTCGGATATTTAAAAGCGGCGAGCTTTTATTGGAAGAATTGGAAAAGAAAAGGAAACCTTATGATGCAATCTTTGTTAACATGGATTCAAAAAAAGTAGACGGACTGGAAACAATACGGAAGATACGAGAAAGAGAAATGTCAGTAGCTGTAATTTTCATGAGCAGAAGCGATGAATATTACAGAGATGCTTTTGACCTGTTTGCATATAATTATTTGCTGAAACCAGTAACTGCAGCAACATTGGAATATATTATGGAACCGTTAAAAAAGAGATTAAATATCAACACGGATGAGAGGGTGATACATTTCCAGTATCGTGCACGGGTGTATACTTTACGGCACAGCCAGGTAAGCTTTATTACCAGCAGCCTGCATATCGTAAATTTTCACATGACAGACGGAAGTATACTACAATGCAGAGGTAAACTGAAAGATTTTGAAAAACAGCTGGAAAACAGCACGTTTTTGCGATGTCACCAGAGCTTTATTATAAATATGGAACGGATTACAGGAGCCAAAAATGACAGTTTTCGGATCGGAGATCATGTGATACCGATTTCACGTTCCTACAATCGGGTTGCTCACGAAAAATATGATGAGTATTTGCGCTTCCAGCAGGAATGCAATGGAGAAGAAACGGAATAAAATGGATATTCAAATCCTGGCTTGATTATTATGCCTTTTTAGCGTACAATCGGTAATGTACAAATTAAGAGTACAGGTATGCGAAAGGATGATGAGAATGGTCGGCAGAATTTCCGTTACTACCGGGCAGAATGAATATAGGAGAATTTCGGATGTATTGTCCGGAGATCATAAACTTGCAGAAGATATGAAGGAAAGCAGAACAGAAATGTTTTCCTTTATGTCTTGTGCATTTTTTTGTTGCCGGAGAGAATGAGACGTTTTATACTGACAGTGGAAATACTGTTTCTGTCACTGGTACTTCTCGGAGGAAGTTCGGTGCCTTTAAGAAATGATACAGCTGTTGCAACAAAGTTTCGTTGGGAGGATCACCGAACCATAGCACATGCGCTGGGTGGACTGGCTGGAAAGGATTATCTGAATTCCAGAGAGGGATTTCTTGCCATGTACGAACAGGGTGTACGGCTTTTTGAACTGGATCTTTCCAGAACATCGGACGGAGTGTGGGTATGCCGCCATAACTGGAAGGAATCCATGGGGCAGTGGAAGGGCAGCGGGAAAAAAGTTCTTACAGAGAAACAGTTTAAGAACAGTAAGATATATGGAACATATACGCCGATGACGCTGGAAGATTTTTTCCTGCTTCTGAAAGAACATCCAGATGCCTATGTGATGATCGATTCCAAACAGTACTCTCTGCGCAACTATCAGAGAACACTTGAAGATTACTGCGATTACGTGGAAATTGCAAGAGCAGCGGGAGCAGAGAGCGTTCTGGACCAGATCATTCCGGAAATCTACAGTGAGGCAATGTTTCCCGGAACCACCATGATTTATTCTTTTCCCTCCTATGTATATTCTCTGTGGCAGGAATATTCGGCAGAGGATCTGGAGCATATCGCATCTTTCTGTGAAGAAAAAGGTATCCCTGCGGCAACAGTTTACTGGAAATACTGGTCTGAAGAAACCGAAGAAATTTTTGAAAAAAAGGGAATACGGCTGTATGTGTATACCGTAAATGACCGGAATCAGGCCAGAAAGTATATTGCACAGGGAGCAGAAGGAATCTGCACGGATTTTCTGACAGCAGAAGATCTGTGGTAGGAGAAATAAAAACAAAGGAATCAGAGGATTATGAAAATAAGAACAACCATTGCTGTGATGGCAGCAAAGATCACAGGGCATGTCTGTAAACTTATGGGACGCCAGGGTGTAACCTGGGCGGGGAAGATCGCATTGAAGATATGTCCGGATATCCTGGAGGAGCTATCCTCTCAGGTAAGAGAAAAAATATTTGTAGTATGTGGAACCAACGGAAAGACAACAACCAATAACATGCTCTGTGCAGGACTGGAGGCAGAAGGTAAAAAAGTTATCTGTAATCATACCGGTTCCAATATGCTGAACGGAGTTGTGGCAGCTTTTGTGCTGGGCGCAAGATTCAGCGGAAAACTGGATGCGGACTATGCCTGTATTGAGGTTGATGAGGCTTCCACAAGACACGTGTTCACAAAGATCAAACCGGATTATATGGTCATGACCAATTTGTTCCGTGATCAGCTGGACCGTTATGGTGAGATTGATATCACCATGAATATTCTGGAAGAAATGATGAAAAAAGTTCCGGATATGAAGGTCATCGTTAACGGTGACGATGCACTGTCCGCATATCTTGCCATGGACTGTGGCAATCCTTTTGTAACCTATGGAATCAGCAAACCGGTAATTAAGAACAAAACAAACGAGATCCGTGAGGGCCGGTTCTGTAAATGCTGCGGGGAGAGACTGGTCTACAGTTTTTATCATTACAGCCAGCTTGGTGACTACAGATGCCCGAAATGCGGATTTAAACGTCCGGAGATCAATTTTGATGCCACAGATGTGAAGGTGGATGACCAGATCGCATTTACTGTGGAAGATAAACGGATCGTGGCCAATTACAAAGGCTTCTATAACGTATATAATATCCTTGCTGCCTATGCGGGAATACGTACCGCTGGATTTAAGGCAGAACATTTTAATGAGATGCTGAAAAAATTCAATCCTGAGAACGGACGTAATGAGCAGTTCCGGATCAAAGGTACCAGCGTTGTTCTGAACCTTGCCAAGAATCCGGCCGGTTTTAACCAGAACATTTCAGCTGTGATGCAGGATGAATCACCCAAGGATATCATCATTGTGATCAACGATAATGCACAGGACGGAAAAGATATCTCCTGGCTCTGGGACGTGGATTTTGACCTTTTCGGAGGGGATAATATCAATTCCATCACAGTCAGCGGCATTCGCTGTCAGGATATGCGCCTCCGACTGAAATATGTGGATATCCCGTCCATGCTGGAAAATGATGTGGAGACAGCCATCCGCAAGCGGATCGAGGACGGATGTGGCAATCTTTATGTACTTGTAAACTACACGGCGCTGTTTGGCACCAGAAATATTCTGAAGAAACTGGAGGGTGAAAAATGAAGATAACGATTGGACATTTATATCCGGATCTTCTGAACCTTTACGGTGACAGAGGAAATATCCAGTGCCTTATGAAACGCTGTCTCTGGAGAGGCATTGAGGCAGAAACCATTGCGTTTGAACTGGGAGACAAGATCGACTTTTCCAAACTGGATATCGTTCTTCTGGGAGGCGGTTCTGACCGTGAGCAGATGCTGGTATGTGAAAAGCTGAAAGAAATTCAGAAGGATTTCAAGGCTTATGTGGAAGATAACGGGGTTGTGATCGCAATCTGCGGTGGATATCAGCTTCTTGGAAACTATTATAAGACCGATCAGGGAATGATCGAGGGCCTGAAACTGGTGGATATGAGCACAGAGCAGGGAAAAGGCCGCCTTATTGGAAATATTGTGATGCAGAGCGATCTTTTTGACATGCCCATCGTAGGATTTGAGAACCATGGCGGACGCACCACCATCGGAAACAACAAACCCCTGGGAAAAGTTCTGTCCGGATATGGCAATGACGGACAGTCCGGTGAGGAAGGTGTTGTATACAAAAATGTGATCGGAACCTATCTTCATGGTCCGCTTCTTCCAAAGAATCCACAGCTTGCTGATCTTCTGATCAGCCGTGCACTGGAAAAGAAATATGGTAAGAAGATCGAACTTGAGAAACTGGATGACAGCGAGGAGCAGGAGGCAAACTCCTATATTTTCCACCGCTTTGTAAAGAACGAAGGATAAGAGGATAGTATGGCAAAATCAAACAATCAGAAAGCGAAGATCCTGTATCTTGAAAAAATGCTGCGGGAGACAGGGGAGCATCATGCAATATCCATGCAGACGATTCTTGCGAATCTTATGGAACATGGGATCCGTGCGGAGAGAAAGAGCATTTATGACGATGTGGAGGTTCTGCGGGAGTTTGGAATGGATATCCGCTATACAAGGGAGCGGCCAGGTGGTTATTATCTGGCAGGACAGCAGGGGGCAGAGCAGCCATCCGTTCAGGCGGAAAATGCAAATGTTTCCACTCTGGAAAAAGTTCAGGAAAAGGCAGAAACAAAGAGCGTTGATATAAGTGGGTACCAGGCGCTTCTTAAGAATTCTGCGGGAACCATAAAAAAAGAAATGCGCCTTCTCTGTACAGGTGTTGCACAGGCTGAAATCCGTGATTTTTTTGGCGAAGACGCAGAGTATAAAATAAAGGAAAACGGAGATCTGATGGTAACGGCGCAGCTTCCGGAAAATTCCAAGTTTTACGGCTGGCTGACGGGCATGGGCGGAGATGTGCGTATCCTGAAACCAAAGAAATCCGCACTGGCGTACAGAGACTATCTGAAATCACTGGCAAAGGAATATAAAGGCTTATAGGAGAGGATTTGACCATGAAGAAAAAAACAGCGATCCTGCTTGTGGGAGCTCTGGCTCTTACAGCAGTTCTTTCCGGCTGCGGCAAAAACAAAGAGGCAACAGAGGCTGCCAATGAAAGTGTGGAGTCCGAAGATCCGGAGGGAAAAGCCAAAAACAGCGATGATGCGGAGGAAGAAGAAAAAGAGGAAGAAAAAGAAACTGCAGCTGCAGATAAGAAAGTAGGAGTATTTCTGCCTTCTGCTGCGGACGATTCCCGCTGGGCTCTGGATGGAGAAAGTTTTCAGACTGCACTGGAAGGAGACGGCTATGATGCGGAGATCTTTTTTGCAGATGAGGACAGTGATACGCAGGTGTCACAGATCCAGTCCATCCTGGACGATGAAAAAACGTCTGCCCTTGTGATTGCACCGGTAGATGCCTATGGCCTGAACGATGTGCTTGAACAGGCCTATGAGAAATCCATTCCTGTAATTTCCTATGATCAGCTGATCATGGATACGGATAAGATCAACTATTATGTTACTTTTGATACGAGAAAAGCAGGAAAAATGGTGGGAGATTCCATCATCAAAAAAATGGATCTGGAGAAAGCCAGAGAAGAAAAACGCACGCTGACCATCGAGTTCCTGATGGGTTCTCCGGATGACCGTGATGCACTGTTCTTTTATAATGGCGTGATGGAAAAACTTCAGGAATATTTCGATGACGGAACACTGGTGTGCACTTCAGGAAAGCAGACGCTTGATGATACTGCAGTGATGCGTTCCGGAAGAAATACCGCGAAGAACGATATGGCAGAGATCCTTTCCCAGAATTATACAGAAGGCACACCGGACATTATCTGCACAGGTGCCGATGACCTTGCTCTTGGTGCCGTTGATGCCCTGGAGGATGCTGGCCATGTGTCAGGTGAAGAGGGATGGCCAATGATCACTGGCTGTGGCTGTGAGGCAGAAGCAGTAACTGCTGTGATTGAGGGAAAACTTGCAGACAGTCTGTTCTTTGACAACCGCGTGCTGGCAAATGACTGTGTGACTATGGTGGACACTTTTCTGAAAGGGGAGAAACCAGAGATTTCTGATTACGAGCAGTATGACAACGGAACCAAGATCGTGGGAACTGTAACAAGCGATATCCAGCTGATCGATGCGGATAATTACCAGATGCTTGTGGATGACGGATATTATGATGAGGATGAGATTGTACCGGAAGCAACTCCGACACCGATTCCGACAGCAACACCGGAAGTTACGGTAACAGAAGAACCGGATAAAGATGTAACTCCTACACCGTCTGAGAAAGCTGACGGAGAAGATGACAAAACCACCCCGACACCGTCAGAAGAGGCTGGTGCTTCTGTGACTCCGACACCGGAAGCAGATGAAACGGCAACTCCGACACCTACAGAGAAAGCTTCCAAAGGTGCAGATGCATAAAACAAAATAAATATGGCAAAATAAAAATACTCCTGGAAACCGACATACGTAAGTTTCCAGGAGTATTTTTTATGATAAATCTTATTCGCGGAAAGTAAGCTTGCCACCTTCAATGGAATCAATGATGGCAAGGGATTCCAGATGGATACCCATATCACGGATGGTCTGTCCGCCGGACTGGAAGCCTTTTTCGATAACGATTCCGGCACCTTCCAGAGTTGCACCGGATTTCTTCACGATGTCGATCAGGCCAAGAAGTGCGCAGCCGTTTGCAAGAAAATCATCGATCAGGAGTACGTGATCTTCAGGACCAAGGAATTTCTTGGAAAGGATTACATCATAAACTTTCTTGTGTGTAAAGGATTCTACCTTGGTGGTATACATTTCACCGTCAAGGTTTACACTCTGTGCTTTCTTTGCAAATACAACCGGTACGTGGAAATACTGTGCCGCAATGCAGGCAATACCGATACCGGAAGCCTCGATGGTAAGGATCTTGGTGATTGGACAGTGGTCAAAACGTTTCTTGAATTCTTTACCGATCGCATTGATCAGGTCAATATCCATCTGATGATTCAGGAAGCTGTCCACTTTTAAAATATTTCCTTCTTTTACTACGCCGTCTGTCAGAATTCTGTCTTTTAAAAGCTGCATGAAATTTATCTCCTTTGATTTATCACATTAATGTATGTTTACTGCTCACGGACAGAGCAGTAATATTTTTAATATGTATCATACGACAATATTTGCGTGAGTGCAATTATTTTTGACAAAAAAACATAAAATTATTATAATAGATAAGATGACAAAGAAAGGAACAGACACGGATGAAAGAGTACGAAGTAATCTGGGAAATTTTTAACAAATGCCCGAGAAATCAGATGCGTGATGTATTTGTGGAAGAAGTGGAGATCGCAGATCCGGAAGCGTATGTGAAACAGAAATTTCAGGGAAAGGATGTCTCCTACGAGAAGACAGTACTGGAAGACGGAACCATCATTTTTGACATTCAGACATCCATGATCCGGCAGCGCTGTTCTTTCACGGAAATCTGAAGGAGGAATTACACATGAGTGATAAAAACGAAACGCATGTGCACGTTCTCGAGGATGGAACCGTTCTTGAACATACCCATGGGGAGCAGGAACATGTGCATACTCATAATGGCACACATCCTCATCATCACAGCCACGCACAGACCAAGGCTGTGCTCAACAGACTTTCCAGGGCCATCGGTCATATGGAATCCATCAAGCGCATGGTGGAGGACGGACGTGACTGCAGCGAGGTGCTGATCCAGCTGTCAGCCGTGAAATCTGCGATCAATAATACAGGCAAGATCATCCTGCAGGATCATATAGAGCACTGTATCGTGGATGCAGTGGAGCATGGAGACCGGGATGCTATCAAGGAACTGGAAAAAGCGATCGACAGATTTATGAAATAAGGTAAGGCGTTCATGAGCAAATCGTGAATGAGGAAAATGCACGGACAGAGAGCCAGTTCTGCCTGTGTAAATACAAAGAATGAGAGGAACCTATTATGGCAAAAGAGTGCAGCAATTCATCCTGCAACAAATCAAGCTGTGAAGGCTGCGACCAGAAACAGCCCCAGAGCCTCATGGCAGAACCAAATGTTTTTTCTGACGTAAAACATGTGATCGGAGTTGTCAGCGGAAAGGGTGGCGTTGGTAAATCCTTCGTAACAGGCTCCCTGGCCAATCTGATGGCTTCCAAGGGATATAAAGTGGGCATTATGGATGCGGATATCACAGGTCCGTCCATCCCGAAGATGTATGGCATCAAGGGTAATGCACAGGGCAGTGACAACGGAATCTATCCGATGCCAACTGCAAACGGAATTGAGGTTATGTCTGTAAACCTTCTGCTTCCGGATGAGGAGACACCGGTAATCTGGAGAGGCCCGGTCCTTGCAAATATGGTAAAACAGTTCTGGAGTGATGTAATCTGGGGCGAGCTGGATTATCTCTTCGTAGATATGCCGCCAGGAACCGGAGATGTTCCGTTAACTGTATTCCAGTCCCTGCCGATTGACGGTGTTGTGATCGTTACTTCCCCGCAGGATCTGGTTCGCATGATCGTCAAGAAAGCCTACAATATGGCTGATATGATGAAAGTTCCGGTACTTGGAATCGTGGAGAACTACAGCTACGTGAAATGTCCGGACTGCGGAAAAGAGATCAAGGTCTTTGGCGAGAGCCATATCGATGAGATCGCCGCAGAACTTAAAGTTCCGGTACTTGGCAAGATGCCGATCGATGTGAAACTTGCAGAGCTTGCAGACAGCGGCCTGTTCAGCAAGATCGAGAACGAGTATATCACTGCGGCAGCAGATGTAATGCCGAAAGATGAAGCGTAAGGAATAAAAAGGCAATAACAGAAAAGACCATCGGAATCCGATACAATAAGGATTCCGATGGTCTCTTTTTAGATCTGGGAAAAATATTTCAGGAAGCACTGGGCGGCCTGAGAAAGCTGCAGCGCTTCATGGTGTGCGATCACGGCGCTTCTTGCAGGCAGCGGTGTTTTCAGGTGGACCGGTTCCAGGCCCGGGCGGTTGCGGAGCATATAGTCCGGGATACAGGCAATACCAAGTCCGATCTCCGCAAGGTCGATCAAAAGATCGTTGCTGTTCAGTTCCACCTCAGGCAGCAGCTTCAGTCCCTGGGCCGCAAACACCTGATGAAGGTATTCACTGGTAGTGCTTTTCGGAGCAAGCATCAGGATGGGATAATCCAGAAGGTTTTCCAGGGAAAGAGGCGTTTTTCCCATGGTAAAATAATCCGGGTTTGCTACGAAGATATCACGGAATTCCAGCACAGTCTGAAGTTTTGTGTGGGAAGAAAGCCGGGAGTTGGGGTAATTGGTGACGATCAGTTCTGCCTGGCCGTTTTCCAGAAGCTCCGCACATCCGATGGAAGTGATGTTGATGATCTTGATCCGCACTTCCGGGTGATCCTTGTGGAACCGGCGGAGATAAGGGATGAGGAAATAGCGGCACAGAGTATCGCTGGCACCGATCCGCAGCTGACCGGTAAGATTTCCCTCGCCGGAAAGGGCTGCCTCGCCTTCGTTAAGCATGGAAAGGGCCGGTTTTACGTGCTGGAGAAGAAGCTCTCCCTCAGGAGTTAGGATCACCCGTTTGGTGCTTCGAACGAACAGGGTGTGGCCCAGTTTTTTCTCCAGGTTTTTGACCGCCTGGCTGACTGCAGACTGGGAGATAAAAAGCTGTCTGGAAGCCTCCGAAAAACTTAGGGTTGTTGCTACATAGTAAAACACTTTGTAGAGTTCAAGATTGATATCCATATGTAAAAATCCTCCGCTTATAAATGATATAAGATATATTAATTTTACTAATGATATTTCCTATGATACTATATTTTCAGCAGAAAAGAAAGACAGAAATGCTTTCTGCACGTTTACCATCCTTATTATCGGATATAGAGAAAGGAGCCTTCTATGAGCAACGTAAGACGTGTGTATGTAGAAAAGAAACCTGCCTTTGCAGTAAAAGCAAAGGAACTGAAACATGAGATCAAACATTATCTTGGCATCAGCACTGTGACAGCAGTCCGTGAGCTGATCCGTTATGACGTGGAGAATATCTCCGATGAAGTATTTGAGAAAGCCTGCAAGACCGTATTTGCAGAGCCGCCGGTAGATGATCTGTATCTTGAGAAATTTGATGTGGCAGAGGGCGCACGTGTATTTTCCGTAGAATTCCTCCCTGGACAGTTTGACCAGAGAGCAGACTCCGCTGTACAGTGTGTACAGTTCCTGGATGAGAATGCGGCACCGATCATCCGCTCCGCAACTACTTATGTAATTGAGGGAACCGTTACAGACGCAGAGTTTGAGGCAATCAAACATCACTGCATTAACCCGGTGGATTCCCGTGAGACAGGACTTGAGAAACCGGAGACACTGGTAACCGTATTCCCGGACCCTGAGGATGTGAAGATCTTTGACGGATTCAAGGATATGGCAGAGGCTGATCTGAAAGAGCTGTACGCTTCTTTGAACCTTGCCATGACATTCAAGGATTTCCAGCATATCCAGAAATATTTTAAAAATGAAGAGAAACGTGATCCGTCCATGACAGAAATCCGTGTTCTGGATACTTACTGGTCTGATCACTGCCGACATACCACTTTCTCCACAGAGCTTACCAGCGTGAAGTTTGATGAAGGCGACTATAAAGCTCCAATCGAAAAAACATACGAAGAATATCTGGATGCCCATAAGAACATGTACAAAGGCCGTGATGACAAATTTGTCTGCCTGATGGATCTGGCTCTTATGGCAATGAAGAAACTGAAAGCAGAAGGCAAACTTGCAGACCAGGAAGAGTCCGATGAGATCAATGCCTGCAGTATCGTGGTACCGGTGGATGTGGACGGAAAAGAAGAAGAGTGGCTGATCAACTTCAAGAACGAGACCCACAACCATCCGACCGAGATCGAGCCTTTTGGTGGTGCGGCTACCTGCCTTGGCGGTGCCATCCGTGACCCGCTTTCCGGACGTACCTATGTATATCAGGCAATGCGTGTAACCGGTGCGGCTGATCCGACTGTATCCGTAAAAGAAACTCTGAAGGGTAAACTTCCGCAGAAGAAACTTGTCCGCAGCGCAGCTCACGGTTACAGCTCCTACGGAAACCAGATCGGTCTTGCAACCGGTGCTGTAAAAGAAATCTATCATCCGGACTACGTTGCAAAACGTATGGAGATCGGTGCGGTTATGGGTGCTGCTCCGAGACGTGCGGTTATCCGTGAGAATTCCGATCCGGGAGATATCATCATCCTTCTTGGAGGACGTACCGGCCGTGACGGTATCGGTGGTGCTACCGGTTCTTCCAAGGTTCACACAGAGGCTTCCATTGAGGTCTGCGGCGCAGAGGTGCAGAAAGGTAATGCACCGACAGAGCGTAAGATCCAGAGAATGTTCCGCAGAGAAGAAGTCAGCCATATCATCAAGAAATGTAATGACTTCGGTGCGGGCGGTGTTTCTGTTGCCATCGGCGAGCTGGCACCAGGACTTCAGATCGACCTTGACAAAGTTCCGAAGAAGTATGCAGGTCTTGACGGAACTGAGATCGCCATCTCCGAGTCCCAGGAGCGTATGGCTGTTGTGGTTGACCCGAAAGATGTGGATACTTTCCTGAAATACGCAAATGAAGAGAATCTTGAGGCAGTTCCTGTTGCAGTTGTAACTAAGGAGCCACGCCTTGTCCTCAACTGGAGAGGAAAAGAGATCGTAAATATTTCCCGTGCATTCCTGGATACCAACGGTGCACATCAGGAGACTTCCGTTGAGGTTGAGATCCCGTCCAAAGACGGAAACCTTTTTGAAAAACGTCCGGATGTCACAGACGTAAAGAAAAAATGGCTGGATACTCTCGCTGACCTGAATGTATGCTCACAGAAAGGTCTTGTGGAGATGTTTGACGGCTCCATCGGCGCAGGCAGCGTATTTATGCCTCACGGTGGTAAATATCAGCTGACAGAGACACAGTCCATGGTTGCAAAAGTTCCGGTACAGAACGGAAAAACAGAGACAGTTACCATGATGAGCTACGGCTTCGATCCATACCTTTCCTCCTGGAGCCCGTATCATGGAGCATCTTACGCAGTAACAGAGTCTGTTGCCAAGATCGTTGCAACCGGTGGTGACTATAAGAAGATCCGCTTCACATTCCAGGAATACTTCCGTCGTATGACCGAAGATCCGAAGAGATGGAGCCAGCCGTTCTCCGCACTGCTTGGCGCTTATGCGGCACAGATCGGATTCGGCCTTCCTTCCATCGGCGGTAAGGACAGTATGTCCGGAACCTTCAATGACATTGATGTTCCTCCGACACTGGTATCTTTCGCAGTGGATGTTGCAAAAGTAAAAGACGTGATCACACCGGAGCTCAAAAAAGCAGGAAGCAAACTGGTATGGCTCCGTGCACCGAAGGACGCTTATGACCTTCCGGATTATCCGGCTCTTATGGAGCAGTATGACAAATTACATCAGGATATCCAGGCTGGCCGTGTGATCTCCGCATATGCACTTGACCGTCATGGAATCGCCGCAGCAGTCAGCAAGATGGCATTTGGTAACGGTATGGGCGTGAAGATCGAGCATAGCCTTGATCCAAGAGATTTCTTTGCCCCGGCATTCGGAGATATCATCTGCGAAGTTCCGGATGGAAAAGTCGGCGAGCTTGCTATCACTTACACAGTGATCGGTGAGGCTACAGACGATGCGAAATTCTCCTACGGCGATACTGAGATCACTCTGAAAGAGGCACTTTCCACATGGGAGGGCACTCTGGAGAACGTATTCAAGACAGCAGCAGGAACCGAGGATGTCAAAGCAGATGACGGTTCCCTTTACAAAGCAGACAGCATCTATGTATGCAAACATAAAGTGGCAAAACCACGCGTATTCATTCCGGTATTCCCTGGAACAAACTGCGAGTACGACAGCACCCGTGCATTTGAGAGAGCAGGCGCTGAAGTAGATGTAAAAGTATTCAAAAACCTGACAGCAGAAGATATCCATGATTCTGTGGAAATCTTTGAGAAAGCTATCAGCCAGGCACAGATGATCATGTTCCCGGGCGGATTTTCAGCAGGTGATGAGCCGGATGGATCTGCTAAATTCTTTGCAACCGCATTCCAGAACGAGAAGATCAAAGAAGCTGTTATGAAGCTTCTCAATGAGCGCGATGGTCTGGCACTTGGTATCTGCAATGGATTCCAGGCCCTGATCAAACTGGGACTGGTACCGTACGGCGAGATCTGTGGTCAGAAAGAGGATTCTCCGACACTGACCTACAACACCATCGGCCGTCATGTATCCAAGATGGTATATACCAAGGTTGTCAGCAACAAGTCTCCATGGCTTCAGAAAGCACAGCTTGGCGGTGTATACTGCAACCCGGCTTCCCACGGTGAGGGACGTTTCGTTGCAAATGATGAGTGGCTGAAGAAACTCAAAGAAAACGGACAGATCGCAACGGAGTATGTACCGGTAGATGAAACAGGCTATGAGGGCGAGTTCAATGTAAACGGTTCTTATATGAACATCGAAGGTATCACAAGCCCGGATGGACGTGTTCTCGGAAAGATGGCGCACAGCGAGCGTCGTGACGCAGGTGTGGCTGTAAATATCTATGGAGAGCAGGATATCAAGATTTTCGAATCTGGTGTAGAATACTTCAAGTAATATCCGTAAGCTTGCAGTGGCAGGGGATTTCAGACCTCCCTGCCACTGTAAAAATACAAAAAAACATATATTTTTTAAAAAATTTAAAAAAAGTGAAAAAAACTGTTGACACAAGTCAGAAACCATTATATAATAGCAAAGCGAGTTGCGGAACAGAAGAGTTCTTAAGACGAGCAACTGTTATGGGATCTTAGCTCAGCTGGGAGAGCATCTGCCTTACAAGCAGAGGGTCATAGGTTCGAGCCCTATAGGTCCCATGTTACAAAAAGATATGGCGAGATAGCTCAGTTGGCTAGAGCACACGGTTCATACCCGTGGTGTCGAGGGTTCGAATCCCCCTCTCGCTACTTATGTGGGATCTTAGCTCAGCTGGGAGAGCATCTGCCTTACAAGCAGAGGGTCATAGGTTCGAGCCCTATAGGTCCCATGTTACAAAAGAATATGGCGAGATAGCTCAGTTGGCTAGAGCACACGGTTCATACCCGTGGTGTCGAGGGTTCGAATCCCCCTCTCGCTACTTAACAAAAGGTCTGAAGATTCAATTTTATTGGGTTTTCGGACTTTTTTTGTTATAAATTTCCGAATGTCTGTGGTAAGACCAGATGTAAAAACTTAAGATTGACATTTTACATTGTTTTTTTTATCATAGTAAAAGAATAGACATAACGAATCATTTCGGGAAATGAGGATTGGATAATGAAAAAAAGAATGCTTTTTGTTTTCAACCCCAAAGCAGGAAAAGGAAGAATCAAGACGCATCTGCTGGACATTGTGGATATCTTTAACAAAGGTGGGTACGAAGTGATCATCCGTGCCACACAGGGACCGAAGGATGCTTATGAACAGGTGAAGGAATATGCGGATCAGGTGGATCTGATCGCCTGCAGTGGTGGTGATGGTACACTGGATGAAGTGGTTACCGGAATCGTGGAAGTGGGCAGCCAGACACCCATCGGCTATATCCCGGCAGGAAGCACCAATGATTTTGCCAATAGTCTGTTTATGCCGAAGAGTATGACTGCAGCTGCATCCATGATCATGGAGGAGCAGATCTATCACTGTGACATCGGTAAATTTAATAACCAGACATTTGCCTATGTGGCTGCGTTTGGACTGTTTACCAATGTTTCCTATGAGACAGACCAGGATCTGAAAAATATCCTGGGACATGTGGCCTATGTGCTGGAAGGGATGAAACAGCTTTTTGAGGTGAAATCCTATCATCTGAAAGTAACTTCCGATGAGCTGACCGTAGAGAATGATTTTATCTACGGCATGATCAGTAATTCCAGATCTGTAGGCGGTTTTAAGAACCTCACCGGAAAAAATGTGGATATGAATGACGGACTGTTTGAGGTGACACTGATCACCAACCCGAAGAATCCGCTGGAGCTTCAGGAGATCATGACTGCACTTCTCACCGCAGAAGATAATACAGATCTGATCTATTCTTTCAAATCCGCACATGTTGTGATTGAGTCGGAGGAGGCTGTTCCGTGGACGCTGGACGGAGAATTCGGAGGAGACCAGACCCGTGTGGAGATCGATAATCTTCATGAGGCCATGAACCTTTATCTCACCAGCAGTAAGAAACAGAAAAAAAGCCGGCTGAACCAGAAAATGCAGGAGCTCAAGGAGATCACCCAGAACAGCGAAGAATGATCCGGGCATCCGAGGACAAGGTGATCATACAGAGGTGAAAACGTCTTTCCTCATAAGAAAGACTGGATATACAGGAACGAAAAGGAGGAAGAAATGGGAGATTATATCAACGTAAAGGAAATCTTTGGCTGCGATGTATTTAACGATTCTGTTATGCAGGACCGTCTGCCGAAGAAGGTATACCGCGAACTGAAAAAGACAATAGAAGAGGGCAAGGAGCTGTCCATGGAGATCGCTGATGTGGTTGCACATGAGATGAAGGAATGGGCCATCGAGAAGGGTGCCACTCATTATTGTCACTGGTTTCAGCCGCTGACAGGCGTTACTGCCGAGAAGCATGATGCATTTGTCACAGCACCAAGAGAAGATGGCAAGGTACTCTTAAGCTTTTCCGGCAAGGAGCTGATCAAGGGTGAGCCGGATGCATCTTCATTCCCGTCCGGAGGACTTCGCGCAACATTCGAGGCCAGAGGCTATACAACATGGGATTGTACATCACCGGCCTTTGTACGTCATGACGCAGCCGGCGGAATCTTATGTATCCCTACTGCATTCTGCTCCTACACAGGAGAGGCACTTGACCAGAAAACACCGCTTCTTCGTTCCATGGAAGCAATCAATACACAGGCACTTCGACTTCTCCGCCTTTTCGGAAATACAACTTCCAAAAAAGTAACGCCTTCCGTTGGAGCTGAGCAGGAATATTTCCTGGTTGACAAACAGAAATGGCTCCAGAGAAAAGACCTGATCTACACAGGAAGAACACTTTTCGGTGCCATGCCTCCGAAAGGACAGGAGATGGATGACCATTATTTCGGAACCATCCGTCAGAGAATCTCCGCATACATGAAAGAAGTCAACGAGGAGTGCTGGAAACTGGGCGTAACAGCCAAGACACAGCATAACGAGGTTGCACCTGCACAGCATGAGCTGGCTCCGATCTACGCACCGGTAAATATCGCTGCAGACCACAACCAGATCATGATGCGTATCCTTAAAAAAGTTGCCAGCCGCCACGGTATGCGCTGCCTGCTTCATGAGAAACCTTTCGCAGGAGTGAACGGTTCCGGTAAACACAACAACTGGTCCCTGACAACCGATGACGGAATCAACCTTCTTGAGCCGGGAAAAACTCCTCATGAGAATATCCAGTTCCTTCTTGTTCTCACCTGTATCCTGAAAGCCGTTGATGAGCACGCAGATCTTCTGAGAGAGTCTGCAGCAGACGTTGGAAACGATGAACGTCTCGGTGGAAATGAAGCACCGCCTGCAGTTATCTCCGTATTCCTTGGTGAGCAGCTTCAGGATGTGCTGGAGCAGCTGATCAGCACAGGTACCGCCACACACAGTAAGACCGGCGAGATCCTGGATACCGGTGTTAAGACACTTCCGGATTTCATGAAAGATGCAACAGACCGAAACAGAACCTCACCGTTTGCATTCACAGGAAACAAATTCGAGTTCCGTATGGTAGGTTCCCGTGATTCTATTTCCGAGTGCAACGTTGTACTGAACACCATTGCGGCAGAAGTATTCCGCGAGGCATGCGACCGTCTGGAAGCAGCAGAAGATTTTGACACCGCAGTACATGACCTGATCAAAGAGTACGCAACGGAGCATCAGCGTATTGTATTCAACGGAAACGGATATGCACCGGAGTGGGAGGCTGAGGCAAAGAGACGTGGACTTCCGATCCTTCCGTCCATGGTAGATGCCATCCCTGCACTGACTACAGACAAGGCTGTGAAGCTTTTTGAATCCTTCAATGTATTCACAAGAGCAGAGCTTGAGTCCAGAGCAGAGATCCAGTACGAAGGCTATGCAAAAGCCATCAACATCGAGGCTAAGACCATGGTGGATATCGCAACCAAGCAGATCATCCCTGCAGTCATCCGTTACACAACCGTTCTTGCAGAGTCCATCAATTCTGTAAAAGCAGTAAGTGCAGCACTTGATGTCAGCGTACAGACAAGCCTTCTGGAAAAATCCTCCACCCTTCTCGCAGAGACCAAGGCAGCTATGGATAAACTTTCCGGACTGATCGCAGAGGCAGAAGCTCATGAAGAGGGACGTGACCGTGCCGTATTCTTCAGAGAGAGTGTTGTACCGGCAATGAAAGCATTAAGAAAACCGGTCGATGAGCTTGAGATGATCGTGGATAAAGATATGTGGCCGATGCCATCTTACGGCGATCTGATCTTTGAGGTATGATCGGCTGAATAAAATACAGGAAATAAGAGATGTTCCCTGAATGCAGAGGCATCTTTGAAAGCAAATGACGGGACGGATGTAAGATCTGTCCCGTTTTTTACCTGGCGGAGAGAGAAACTGTTAGGTTTTTATCCGCTTGAATCAGATTCAGGAGTAAATATATGAAAGAATTAGAATTTTTAAAAGAACAAAACGTTTCCGAAGACCTGATCCATGGCGTCGAGGAATTCCGAAAAAATTATGGCGTTGATGAAGCGGCCGCAGCCAGAGTCACCAGACCGTCCATTCCGTTCTATGGAAAAGAAATCCTGGAAATGGCCATCGCAGGTCTTCTGGAGGGGGAAAATCTCCTCCTTGCAGGTCCGAAAGCCACCGGAAAAAATATCCTGGCCGAAAATCTGGCTTATGCTTTTGGCCGCCCGATCTATAATGTATCGTTTCATGTCAACACAAACAGCGGGGATCTCATCGGAACGGACACGTTTGTAAACAATGAAGTATGCCTCCGGAAGGGCAGCATCTACCAGTGTGCCGAGTACGGTGGTTTCGGTATCCTGGATGAGATCAACATGGCAAAGAACGATGCGGTCTCAGTCCTTCACGCAACGCTGGACTACCGCCGTTCCATTGATGTTCCTGGATATGACAGGATTGATCTCCATCCGGCGGCACGTTTTATCGGAACCATGAATTATGGATATGCAGGAACAAAAGAGCTGAACGAAGCCCTTGTTTCCCGTTTTCTGGTGATCGATATGCCGGCCCAGACAGAGGAAACTTTAGGGTTCATTTTTAACAAAATGTTCCCGGAAGCAAAAGAAAAAGCAGTGGAACAGTTTATCGGCGTTTTTATGGACCTTCAGAAAAAATCTGTAAACAGTGAGATTTCCACAAAATCCCTGGATCTCCGCGGCCTTCTGGCTTCCATGAAAATCGTCCGCGCGGGACTTTCTCCCCTGGCTGCAGTGCAGATGGGAGTGGTGAACAAAACCTTCGATATTTTTGAAAAAGAGATCGTGGACGATGTAGTCCGTACAAGGATCCCGGAAGAGTGGACAAAGGACGATGTCTATGCGTAAAGATCTGACAGAAGAACTTTCCATTGAAGATTACAAACTGGATCTGGAAAACCGCATCCGGAATCTTCTCTGGACGGTCAGTGGAGATTACACCCTGGAAGTAAAGCCGGATGTATCCCTGTTTCTCCGCTCCAAAGAGATCGCACTTTACGACGGGATCAAACAGGGCGCTTTTGCCAGATATTTTGACAAAAACCTTCTTGGCCTTTACCTTGTGAAAAAGATCTATCTGGATGCGTCGGAGGCGGAACTTACCGGGCTGACACAGCTTTGCATCGAGGCAGCAGTGGGAACGCGGATCTGCGAGGAACGCCCGGGCGTGCGCCGTATGCGGAAAAAAGCGCTGGAAGATATCCTGGATCAGGAATATGAAACCCTGCCTTCCTATGATAAACTGCTGGATCGGCTGAAAGTCGCGGTATTCCGTGACGTTCTTGCAGGAAGTGTGCAACCTGTGGAGAAAAAACTTTCCGCATTCCGGGATCAGATCTATGCCTGTGCAGAAACCGGAGATACCATGGAACTGATCCGGATCATTGACAGGCTTTATAATACAGTGATCGATCCGGATTTTGAGAAGAAAAACGGTTCTCTGGATCGGGTAATGGCAGTGACGCTTGAGGAACTGACGGAATTCGGCTGGGAAGACTATCTCAACGAAGAGATGTATGAGGATGCCCTGGAAAACTATGTGGAAAAGATTACGGACCGGATGACAGATCTTGAGGATTCTTCCCTTACTGAAGATATGGAGGAAAAGCGCAAGGTAAAAAACAAGATCACAGTGGTTTCCGAGGAGGCACTTAAGAAAGCCCACACCTATGTGGAACTGAACTTTGGAAGAAGTTATCTTTCACCGGCAGAAGAAAAAAGAATGAATTATCTGATGTGCCGGGGGATTCACGGGGACTGTACGTTATATTTTACCGAAGGGATCCTGAAAAATCCGGTCCGGGACAATTACCAGTACCAGTATGCCAAACGTCTCCGTAATAAGAACATATGGGTCTATCATGACAAGCACAGGATTGCGAAACGGAATATTTCCATGCTGACGGAACTTCTGAAAAAAGCACTGGTGATCCGAAGTGAAAACCAGGAAGTCCTCTCAGACCGGGGAACCATCGTTCCTTCCAGGCTGTGGCGTGTAGGAAGAAGCAGCGAGGCGAATCTGTTCAAAAGAATCCTCCGTGGAGATAATACAGATTTTGCAGTGGATGTTCTGATCGATGCCAGCGGTTCCCAGATGAGCCGCCAGGGAGATGTGGCACTGCAGGCTTATATGATCAGCTCTGCCTTAAGCAATGTGGATATCCCTCACCGTGTTATGAGCTACTGCACATTCTGGGATCACACCATCCTGCACAGATTTCGTGAATATGACGATCCGGCTTCTGCAGATGATGATATTTTCAATTATGTGACTTCCTCCAACAACCGTGACGGGCTTGCCATAAAAGCGGTGGGATACGGTCTTTTACAGAGAGAAGAGGAAAAAAAGATCCTGATCATCTTAAGTGACGGACGGCCCTACGATGTGATCATAAACCGTCCCAATGCAAAAAATCCGGCACCTTATCAGGGAAAATATGCCATCGCAGACACTGCAACAGAAGTGCGCCGCCTCCGCAGCCAGGGGGTCAGTGTTCTGGGAGTATTTGCGGGAGAAGAGAAGGACCTTGCAGCGGAAAAGAAGATCTTTGGAAAGGATTTTGCCTATATCCGGGATATCGGAAATTTTTCCAAGATCGTAGGACGATATCTGACAAAACAGCTGGAAGCAGATAACTGAAAAAAAACGACATTTTTTTCGGAATGTATAATATTCAATTAACAAGAATACAGTCACTATGTTAGCATAAAAGCTGCATAGTGACTAATTTTTTGCTTATAATTATCCATAAAATTGTAAATAATACATAATATTACAGAGATAATTCCTTGCAAAAATAAGCGAAATTTGTTATACTAGATAACGTTACTAATTTACTAGATAAAGGGAGAGGAAATATGAACGAAAACACAGAGTTCAAACCTTACATTCCGGCGGAGAAAGTTACTCCGGAGCTCACAGTTACATCTGTGATCATGGGATGTATCCTTGCTGTCATCTTCGGCGCAGCCAATGCTTATCTTGGCCTTCGTGTTGGTATGACAGTATCTGCCTCCATTCCGGCGGCAGTTATCTCCATGGGTGTTATCCGCGTACTTCTTCGCAGAAACTCCATCCTGGAGAGCAATATGGTCCAGACTATCGGTTCAGCCGGTGAGTCTCTTGCAGCAGGTGCTATTTTTACCATGCCTGCACTGTTCCTCTGGGCAGAGGAAGGACTTTCAGACAAACCAGGCATCGTTGAGATCACTCTGATCGCACTTTGCGGTGGTATCCTTGGTGTACTTTTCATGGTACCCCTTCGTAATGCCCTCATTGTTAAAGAGCACGCAACTCTGCTCTATCCGGAAGGAACTGCCTGCGCAGATGTTCTTCTTGCCGGTGAGGAAGGTGGAGCAAACGCTTCCACAGTATTCTCCGGTATGGGACTTGCAGCCATCTTCAAATTCGTTGTTGATGGACTGAAACTGCTTCCGGCAGACGTTGCAGCAGCATTCAAATCCTTCAAGGGTGAGATCGGTATGGAAGTTTATCCGGCACTTCTCGGTGTTGGTTACATCGTAGGACCGAAGATCGCATCTTACATGTTCGTTGGTTCCCTTATGGGCTGGATGGTTATCATTCCGATGATCTGCCTGTTCGGACCTGACACATGGATGTACCCTGCAGCAGAGGGAACAACCATTGCACAGCTTTACGCAAACGGCGGAGCAGCAGCAATCTGGTCTACTTACGTTAAATACATCGGCGCAGGTGCCATCGCAACCGGTGGTATCATTTCCCTGATCAAATCCCTGCCGCTGATCGTTACAACCTTCCGTGACTCCATGAAGAGCATGAAAGGAAGCAAGAGCACAAGCACAGCGAGAACCGCACAGGATCTTCCGATGCAGTTCATCCTTCTTGGCGTTTTTGCAATGGTATTTATCATCTGGATCGTTCCGGCTATCCCGGTAACTCTTCTTGGTGCATTTATCATCGTAATCTTTGGATTCTTCTTTGCAACTGTATCCTCCCGTATGGTAGGTCTTGTAGGAAGTTCCAACAACCCGGTTTCCGGTATGGCTATCGCTACTCTTCTGATCGCTACATTTGCAATCAAGAGCTCCGGTAAAACAGGCATCGACGGAATGACAGCAGCGATCGCTGTTGGTTCTGTTATCTGTATCATCGCAGCAATTGCCGGTGATACCTCTCAGGACCTTAAGACAGGATACCTTCTTGGTGCTACACCTAAGAAGCAGCAGATGGGCGAGATGCTCGGTGTTGTTGTTTCCGGTCTTGCTATTGGCGGTGTTCTGTATCTTCTGAATGCAGCATGGGGCTACGGTACAGCAGAGATTCCTGCTCCGCAGGCTCAGCTTATGAAGATGATCGTTGAGGGAATCATGGGCGGAAACCTTCCATGGGGACTTGTATTCATTGGTGTATTCCTTGCAATCTGCCTTGAGATCCTTCGTATTCCGGTAATGCCTTTCGCAATCGGTCTTTACCTTCCAATCTACCTGAACGCTACCATCATGATCGGTGGTGTTGTACGTGGATTACTTGACCGCAGAAAAGGTGTTGACGAGAAGACAAAGACAGCTCAGTCCACAGATGGTACTCTGTATTGTGCAGGTATGATCGCCGGCGAGGGTCTTGTTGGTATTCTTCTTGCAGTATTTGCAGTATTCGGTATCAGCCTTGATATGTCCGGCATTGTAAACTTCGGAAATATCGGTGGCGTTGTACTGATGATCATCATGATCCTGTCACTGCTTAAATTCTCTATCTGGAGAAAGAAGAAAGCCTGATGAGAAAAAACAAAAAGGATAAGAAACAGGATATCAACTATCTTGATCTGATCCCGGAAACAAACCAGTCGATCCGGTGGCACCGGGACCTGAAGCAGCGGATCATTCTTGAGATAGAGAATAAGGGTATGTTCAATACTATCGCGCAGAAGGTTTTTGGCAAGCCAAGGTTTTCCAAGGTTCATCTTGATGAAATGGGAACTTTTATCTGGCCTGAGATCGATGGAACAAAAACCGTGCAGGAGCTTGCCCTGCTGGTGAAAGAACATTTCGGAGATAAGGCAGAGCCCCTTTATCCGAGAATCGTAAAATACTTTCAGATAATGGAAAGCTATGAATTTGTTCATTTTATAAATAAAAAGACAGACAAATAGCAAAAGAGAACGGGAACGGACGCAGAATAGTGTACGGTCCCGTTCTTTTTATGACACGTCAGTACGGGAAACTGATGCAGTTGTCGTATGATAAATGAAAGGAGCACTTTATGAGTCTTGTGAAAAAAAAGAACTGGTATCTGGATTATCTTCTGATCATAGTAGGAACCGGGCTGATGGCACTTGCCATCAATTCCGTTTTTGATGCAACCGGGCTGGTAACAGGCGGCTTTTCCGGTATTGCGATCCTGGTGAAGCACTGGACCGGTGGAATCATAGATGGCGGAGTTCCGCTGTGGCTTACCAATATCACGCTGAACATCCCACTGTTTTTTCTGGGATGGCGGATCAAAGGCTTTTCTTTTGTAAAAAAAGCTCTGGCCGGTGAGATCTCCCTCTCAACCTGGCTTGCCATTCAGCCGGTGTGGAATATTGCGGGAGATGATCTTCTTCTGGCTGCTGTATACGGTGGTGTGATCCTGGGAATCGGCATCGGAATGGTTTTCCTCGGACAGGGAACCACAGGCGGAACGGATATGATGGCAGCACTGATCCAGAAGTATATAAGTCATTATTCCATCGCACAGATCATGCAGTTTATTGATGGCCTTGTTGTAATTGTGGGTATGTATGTGTTTGGCATCCAGCGTGCTCTGTATGCCATCATTGCAGTTTATCTGGTAACAAAAGTATCCGACAGCCTGATCGAAGGTCTGAAGTTTTCCAAGCAGACATTTATCATTACGGAGAAGCCGGATGAGGTGGCAAAAGTCATTATGGAAGACCTGGACCGTGGGGCAACCGGAATCTGTGGCAAGGGTATGTACTCCGGCCAGGAGAAAACCATCATCTTCTGTGTGGTAAATAAGAAGGAAATCGTGAAGCTGAAAGAGCTGGTGGATGATATTGATCCCGATGCTTTTGTGATTGTTTCCGATGCAAGAGAGGTTCACGGAGAAGGCTTTATAGAGAAAAATTAGGCGGATTTCAACAAAAATTTGTAAATTTTTTCAGTTTTCCTCTTTTATTTTTGGTGATTTTGTATTAAAATAGCCATAGATAGAGAGGGAAAGACAGAAGATAAGCATACACATAAGTGAGAAGGGATTGAACGGAATGATATCGAATCAGGTGTTACAGAATACGCTCGAGGGACTTAAAGAAATATCAAGGACGGAATTTTGTGTCATTGACACAGACGGTAAGGTACTGGCGTCTACCTTTTCTGATTTTGAAATCCAGCCGGCAGATATCCAGGCTTTTGTAGAATCCCAGGCGGACAGCCAGCTTGTCAAGGGATTTCAGTACTTTAAGGTCTGTGATGATTATCAGTTGGAATACGTCCTGGTAGCCCATGGAGATGATGAGGATACTTATATGGTAGGTAAACTTGCAGCCTTCCAGATCCAGAATCTGATCGTAGCGTACAAGGAGCGTTTTGACAAGGACAGCTTTATCAAGAATCTTCTTCTTGATAATCTTCTTCTGGTGGATATTTACAACAGAGCGAAGAAACTTCATATTGAAGCAGATGTCCGTCGTGTAGTCATGATCCTGGAACTGAACCAGGAGAAAGATCACAGCTCCGTGGAGAGCGTGAAGAGCCTTTTTGGCGGAAAGAGCAGAGATTTTATCACTGCAGTTGATGAGAAGAGCATTATTATTGTCAAGGAACTGGAAGAAGGAGAGGGCTATCCGGAGATGGATAAGCTGGCTCACACCATTCTGGATACTCTTGACCTGAATAAAGACGGTGAGGATGTCCATATGGCATACGGTACCATCGTCAATGAGCTGAAGGAAGTTTCACGTTCCTATAAGGAAGCGCGTATGGCACTTGATGTAGGTAAGATCTTCTTTGGAGACAAGGAAGTGATCGCATACAGCTCACTGGGAATCGGACGACTGATCTACCAGCTGCCTATTCCTCTGTGTAAGATGTTTATCCGTGAGATCTTTGATAACAAATCTCCGGACGACTTCGATGAGGAGACACTTGTCACCATCGATAAATTCTTCGAGAATAGCCTGAATGTATCCGAGACTTCGCGTCAGCTGTACATTCACAGAAATACACTGGTATACCGCCTGGATAAACTCCAGAAGAGTACCGGATTGGATCTTCGGGTGTTTGAGGATGCCATCACATTTAAGATTGCACTGATGGTTGTGCGTTATATGAAGTACATGGAAACGCTTGAATATTAATATCATCAGATCAGATTTTTTGACTGCTGCCTGTTCCTTACCGGAATGGGTGGCAGTTTTTGTATGATTTTTTTGCAGCGGGATATCGTGTGCCTTCAATAATAATTTGAAGATTTCACATGAACTTCACAGATAACCCTTGGGGCTCTATTGTATTTTTTGCATTTTTATTATAAAATAAATAACTCGAAGAGGGCTGTTACAGCCTGGAAAATTTATTCTTGCATTTATGCGAGATATATATTACAATAATGTTACAAAAAAGTTAAGATAATTATGCTTTTGCAATATAGAGGAGGATACATATGATCGATCTTGTAGATGTGAGCAAATCTTATGGTCCGGGTCTTCCGGCTGTGAATCATGCGAACTTACATGTTGATAAAGGGGAATTTGTATTTGTAGTAGGAAGCAGTGGTTCCGGTAAATCCACACTGATCAAGCTTCTGATGAAAGAGCTGGATTCTACCAATGGAACCATTACAGTCAGCGGAGAACGTCTGGAGAAGATGAAACACAGACGTGTGGCCAAATATCGCAGAAAGCTTGGCGTAGTATTTCAGGATTTCCGCCTGTTAAAAGACCGTAATGTATATGAGAACGTAGCATTTGCACAGCGTGTTATCGGAAGACCGACCCGCGTGATCCGTAAACGTGTTCCGGAGGTTCTCCAGGAAGTAGGTCTTGCAGGGAAATATAAGGCATATCCGGATGAACTTTCCGGTGGTGAGCAGCAGAGAGTTGCCCTTGCCAGAGCACTGGTAAACCGCCCGGACATCCTTCTGGCAGATGAGCCAACCGGAAACCTGGATCCGAAGACTTCCGAGGAGATCATGGCTCTGATGGAGCAGATCAATGACAGAGGAACCACCGTTCTGGTAGTCACCCATAACAAAGACATCGTCAATGCCATGCGTAAACGAGTAGTCACCATGCACAATGGAAAGATCATCAGCGATGAGAAAGAGGGAGGATATCATGAGGCCTAGTACGATCTGGTATACCCTGAAGCAGGGATTTAAGAATATAAAAAGAAACTGGATGTTTTCCCTGGCATGTATCATTACAATGGCTGCATGCATCTTTCTGGTAGGAATTTTCTATTCCATTGTTAACAACGTAAATTCCATAGCACATAAAGTAGAAGAAGAAGTGCCAATTACGGTATTCTTTGATGAGGGAACTACAGAGGAAGAGATCCAGGCAGTCGGTGATGCCATTCAGGCCAGACCGGAAGTTGCCAGAATGGATTATCAGTCTGCAGACCAGGCGTGGGAAGATTATAAACAGAAATATTTTGACGATGAAGATGCAGCAGATGGATTTAAGGATGATAATCCTCTTGCCAATTCTTCCAACTATCAGGTATATCTTAACGATATCACCAAGCAGACAGAGCTGGTAAATTATATCCAGAGTCTGGATCATGTCCGCAAGGTAAATCAGTCTGAGCAGGCATCCAAGACACTGGGATCTATTAACAAACTGGTTTCTTATGTATCCATTGCCGTCATTGTAATTCTTTTGATCATTTCAGTATTCCTGATTAGCAATACTGTATCTATGGGTATTTCTGTTCGTAAGGAAGAAATTGGAATTATGAAATACATAGGAGCTACCGATGCTTTTGTACGGCTTCCATTCCTTCTGGAAGGAATCATTCTGGGTGTGATTGGTGCGGCAATCCCGTTGGTGTGTCTGTTTTTCCTCTACAATTCCGCAGTTGAGTTTATTCTGACAAAATTCAATGTACTGACAGGAATCGTAGATTTTATCCCGATCTGGCAGATCTATGAAGGACTGATCCCGATGGGACTTGGACTTGGTGTGGGAATCGGACTTCTGGGAAGTTTCTTCACAACAAGAAAACATCTCAGAGTGTAACCAAATAGCAGAGCGGATCTGCGTGTATCCGCGGGATGCATACCTATAAGAGATACAGCGGCTGTCGGAGAACCGGCAGCCGCTTTCAGTATATAAAAAACGGACGGCACATAAGGAAAACAGAGAATCTGTGATATTACCGGGCTGTGCAGAAGAAAGGAAAGATATGAAAAATAAAGAGTTCAAAAAAGGCGTAGCCATCGGAGTGGCAGCCACGCTTGTTGTGACAGGGGCTGGTTTTGTCAGTTATCAGAAAGTGCTGTTTCCCAAAGGCAATGCACTGTCAGACGTGAAAACAGTCCAGAAGCTGAATTATCTGGAAGAACTGATCGATACAGAATATCTGGATGAAAAGGATGAAAGCAGTCTGCGGGAGGGCCTTTATGCAGGTCTGCTCGCCGGACTGAAGGATCCATACTCCACGTATTACACGGCAGAACAGTATAAAGAACTGAATACTTCCAATGAAGGTTCCTACGTGGGAATCGGGGCAGTTCTCCAGAAAGAGGATGGCGGAGGGGCAAAGGTCGTGCAGCTCTATGAAGGCGGACCGGGAGAACAGGCAGGTCTGAAAACCGGAGACGTGATCAAAGCGGTCGATGGAACAGATGTCACAGAAAAAGAAACTTCCGACATCGCTTCCATGGTCCGTGACAGTGATAAAGATTTCGTAACGCTGACCATACAAAGGGAAGATGAAGAGAAAACTCAGAATATCAAAGTAGAGATCCGAGATGTGGAAATCCAGACTGTCTCTCATGAGATGCTTGTCGGAGACACCGGATATATCCGGATTTCCGAGTTTTCCGAAGTGACCAGTGACCAGTATAAAAAAGCATTTGCAGATCTGAAAGACCAGGGAATGAAAAAACTGGTAGTCGATCTCCGCGACAATCCGGGTGGCCTTCTTACCGCAGTCTGTGGAGTACTCCGCCAGATCCTTCCGGAAGGACTGATCGTTTATACAGAGGACAAAAACGGGAAACGGGAAGAGGAAACCTGTGACGGAAAGAATGAGCTGACTATGCCGCTGGCAGTTCTGGTAAACGGAAACAGTGCCAGTGCATCAGAGATTTTTGCGGGAGCAGTGAAAGACTACGGTATTGGAACGATCGTGGGAACAACGACTTACGGAAAAGGCGTAGTGCAGACCATCCAGCCGCTTACCGACGGCAGCGCAGTAAAGATCACCATTGCAAAATATTTTACACCAAAGGGCAATGACATCAATAAAAAAGGAATCACTCCAGATGTGGAAGCAGAGCTTTCCGGAGACATTACAGACTGGGCAGAACTTACACATGAGAAAGACACGCAGCTTCAGACGGCCCTGAAAGAGCTGGAGCAGAACTGATGCGTACAGAAGGAGAGAAAAGAAAATGATAACTTTACAATTATTGCAGCAGATCATAGTATTTTTTCTGATGATGGCCTGCGGGTTTGCGGTGGTAAAATGTGGACTGATCGATGCGAAAAGCAGCAGGACACTGTCGGTGATCTGCATTTACATCATCATGCCATGTGTGATGATCAATGCGTTTCAGATTGAATATTCCAGAAGTATCCGGAATGGGTTTCTTCTGGCAATAGCAGCAGCGGTCCTGATCCATATTTTTCTGCTGGTATTTACACAGATTATCGGCAAACCGCTGAAATTAAGCGTGGTGGAAAAAGAATCCATCATTTATTCCAATTCCGGAAACCTGGTGATCCCGCTTGTGACCGTAGTCCTTGGAGAGGAATGGGTAATCTATGCCAGCGCTTTCCTGAGTGTACAGATGATCCTGATGTGGACCCACGGACAGTCACTGATGGAGGCGAAGGCAGGAATTAACTGGAAAAAAATCCTCTGCAATATCAATCTGATCGCCATTATCCTTGGCATTGTCCTGTTCTTTACACAGATCCGACTGCCTGTCATCTTTGGAAATACCATGAGCCAGATTTCAGCCACCCTGGGACCGGTATGTATGATCATGCTTGGAATGACTATGACAGAGGTAAAATGGAAAGATATTTTCAGTCATTCCAGAATCTATCTGATCACGATCCTGAAAATGGTGGTGACGCCGCTGATCGTACTGCTGCTTCTGAAATATCTGCCATTGGCATCTCTTGTAAAAGACGGAAAAACGATTCTTCTGATCAGCCTGATGGCAGTGATCACACCGTCGGCAACAACGATTGTACAGCTGGCGCAGCTGTACGACCGGGAACCGGTCTATGCCAGTACTATCAATGTAATGACAACTCTGGTCAGCATTGTGACCATGCCTTTGATGGTGATGTTTTATCTGGCCTGAAAAAAAGTGCAGAGAATGTTTCAAAATACAGTGGTATAATTGTAAAAGTATGATAAAAGTGTTAAAATCAACTCAGAGTACGGAAAAGAAAGAGACCAGTTATTTTTGATGAGACTACATATGGAAATTTCTGCAAACGCCATATAAAACAGGAGGGTACATAAATGGAACGACATGCTTTTGCAATGAAAGTAAAAGAAGGAAAAATGAACGATTACCGTAAGACCTTAGGCGAAATCTGGCCGGAGCTTACCGCATATCTGGATCGCAACGGCATTCATAATTTCAGCATCTGGAATGCTGCAGACCTGATCTTCGGATATTATGAAAATGCAGACGGAGCTGTGATCTCTCCAAAAGAGGAGAAAGTAAAAGCAGCACTGACTGAAAAAATCCAGGATACATTTACCTGGATCTCCACTCCTGGAAAAGACATGCGTCTGATGTATCATAATTTTGGTGTTGTGAGAGAAAACAAAGAGCTGATCCGCCACAGAATGTTCATGACAAAATTAAAAGACGGCTGTGAGGAAGAATACAAGGCTCGTCATGACGGACTTGTAGCACAGAGAGGCGATACAATAGATCCGGGCCCGGACAGTAACTTCAGCATCTGGAGCGCAGGCGGATATATTTTCGGATACGATGAGATCGACACTACCATGGAAGTGGAAGAAACACCGGAAGCAAGAGAGGCGACCATCGCATGGGAAACACGTCAGCTGGGGATCATGGACTGGATCACCAACGATGTGGACTGGATGACAAAAGAAGTACATCCGTCCAGTGTACGTCTTGCATGGCATAATTAAAAAAATGGGGAAATAAAAAGGAAGGAGGCCGGGGCTTTGTTTGGAGGTAGCCCCGGCAGTATGAAAAAGAAAAAAGTGTTATCAAAGGTAGTACCCTTTGCACATCTAATAATATACTCACATTTTGTGGTCATTCTGTGACGTCATTCTGAAAAAAGTATGAACAAAAAAGAAAAATTAGCTGAACTGAAATCTTAACAATTCTTAAAATTCCCATATTTAGTTGAAACCATACGCCCCGACTGTTATACTGTGAGTAACAGAAAACATCAGGAAAAAATACGTTTTCTTCCTGAGATCAATAAAATAATGAGGCGTGAATTTATGAAACGTTTTTGGAAATATGTAACAGGGGTTGTACCTGCGTACGGGCTTTTTCCCCTTGTTTTTTCATTTGTATTTAACTGTCTTGTATATTCCGGTTCAAGGGCAATTGCAGGCGGTTGGTACCATCACAACATAGAAAGTAGTCTTGACCTGCGGCTCCCGTTTGTGCCGCAGTTTTTAATTGTCTATTTCGGATGTTATATATTCTGGGCAGTGAATTATATTCTTGCGGCAAGGCAGGAGAAGGAACAGGTTTACCGTTTTTTTACCGCAGATCTTATATCCCGCTGCGTGTGCCTGATCATATTTCTGGCATACCCCACCACCAACACAAGACCGGTGATCGAGGGGAGCGGTTTCTGGGATCTGCTGGCAGGATGGCTTTATTCCATTGATGCGGCGGATAACCTGTTTCCATCCATTCACTGCCTGGTAAGCTGGTTCTGTTTCCTGGGAATCAAAGACCAGAAAAGAATTCCGGCATGGTATAAAGGAGTATCTTTTGTGCTGGCAGTTCTGGTTTTTCTGTCCACCCTTTTTACCAAGCAGCATGTTCTGGTGGATGTGGCCGGTGGCGTGATCCTGGCACAGATATGTTTTATGCTGGGACAGAAAACGGAGATCTGGCATATTTATGAACGGGTCGGAAGTAAAATTGAGAAGAAGATCAACAGATATATAGAAGGTGCCAAGAGATGAAAAGCAGAAAAAAGATCATATTTAACGGAGTATTCCTGGCGGTCGTTTTTGCCCTGACCATCTACGGCGTTTTTCACGGAGAAGATCTGTCTTCCATGATGGATGCCATACACAGGGCTGACAAACGGTGGCTGATTCCGGGAATTGCACTGGTAGCGTTTTTTATCTGGGGAGAATCCATCATCATCTGGTACATGATGAGATCCAGTGGAATCCAGCTGAAAAAGAGAACCTGTTTTCTGTTCTCTTCCGTGGGATTTTTTTTCAGCTGTATCACACCGTCCGCCAGTGGCGGACAGCCCATGCAGATCTACTACATGAAAAAAGAAAAGATTTCCATTCCGGTGTCAACGGTAATTCTGATGATCGTAACCATCACCTATAAACTGGTACTTGTGGTGATCGGTATTGGAATCGCAATTTTCGGAAGGGGATTTCTCCATAAATATCTGGAAGGGATCCTGCCGGTGTTTTACCTGGGACTGGCACTGAATATTTTCTGCGTTACATTTATGACCATCCTGGTGTTCCATCCACTTCTGGCAAAAGCGATCATGGTAAAGGGAATGAAACTTCTGGAACGACTTCATCTGGTGAAGAAAAAAGATGGGCGTCTGAAAAAACTGGAAGATTCCATGGATACTTACCGAAATACTGCGGCATATCTGAAGAATAATCCTTTTGTGATCGTTAAAGTTATTGGAATCACTTTTATCCAGCGTATGGCACTGTTTGCGGTGACCTGGTTTGTATATCAGGCTTTTGGACTTCACGGCACCGGATTCTGGGAGATCCTTTTTCTCCAGGCCGTGATCTCGGTATCTGTGGATATGCTGCCGCTTCCGGGAGGAATGGGAATCAGTGAGACGCTGTTCCTTAATATTTTCAGCCCGGTGTTCGGGGGACTGCTGCTTCCGGGAATGGTACTTAGCAGAGGGCTTGGATATTATGGGGAGCTTCTGATCAGTGCGGCGTTTACAGTGGTGGCCCAGCTGACTATTGGAAAAAAGTAATTGAAAGAGAAAAATGAGGTGTGCAAATGATAGGATTTTATGATTACACGGTAATAATGACTTACATAAGCGTAGTGTCTTCCATGATCGGAATCTTCTGCGCTGTGACGGACCATATTTCAGCAGCAGTGTGCTGTCTGGCATTTTCCGGGTTGTGTGATATGTTTGACGGAAAGATTGCGCGAACCAAGAAGAACAGAACGGAGGAAGAGAAGTGCTTCGGGATCCAGATCGATTCTCTTGCGGATATTGTCTGTTTCGGAATCCTTCCCATTGTGCTGGGATTTAAGCTTGGCATGTATCATATTTACGGAATTGCCATTCTTCTGTTCTACGGTCTTGCAGGCCTGATCCGTCTGGCATATTTCAATGTTATGGAAGAAAAACGCCAGAATGAAACCTCCGAAAACCGGAAATATTATCAGGGACTTCCCATCACATCCATGTCCGTGATCCTGCCACTTCTGTTTGTGGTTTCCCTGCTTTTTCCGGAGTATAAATGGTTTGTGGTGCTCCTCCATATCACAATGCTGGCAGTAGGACTTCTGTTTATCCTGGATTTTAAATTCCGTAAGCCAACCAACCGGGAGCTGGTGATCATCGTTGCGGTAGTTGCAGTGGCAGTCCTTCTGGTTCTTTTCTATAATGAGGGATGGTGGAAATTCAATTATCTCTACAAACTTTCCATGGAAAGAGGCGGTAATTTATGATCCGGACGGCAGACCGAAAGGGAAACATTAAAAAGGAAGATTCTTTTCAGAATAATTTGCTGGAAAAAATCTACGGTTCTGTGGCCGGGCGTATGATGATCCGGCCGCTGGTTACCCCGGCTGTTTCCACGGTTGTGGGAAAGCTTCTGGATTCCAGGATTTCGGCAGCAGCAGTGGAACCGTTTATCCGGCTCAATCATCTGGATATGAGTGATTATGAAACGCGGAAATATATTTCCTACAATGATTTTTTCAAGAGAAAGATCCGGGAGGGTGCCCGCAGGATCGATATGGAACCCGGGCATTTTATCAGTCCCTGTGACTGCCGGGCCAGTGTATATCCTGTGGATGAAAAAGCCTGTCTTCATATCAAACAGACCCGATATACAGTGGAGGAACTTTTAAGGAACCCTTCCCTTGGGAAAAGATATCAGGGTGGCTATGTGTGGGTACTTCGTCTCTGTGTCCAGGATTATCACAGATATATTTATCCGGACAATGCAGCAGAGTCCCGGCGTATCAGAATCCCCGGGATTCTGCATACAGTCAACCCTGTGGCAAATGATGCCTATCCTATCTATAAAGAAAACAGCCGGGAATATTCCCTTCTGAAAACAGAAAATTTCCGCACGATGTTGATGATGGAAGTAGGCGCTCTCTTTGTGGGGAAGATCGAAAACCGGCCAAGAAGGGCATCTGTGAAACGTGGAGAGGAAAAAGGCAATTTTGCTTTCGGTGGTTCCACCATTGTGCTGATCACCGAAAAAAATGCGGTAAAGCCAGATGAAGATATCCTCAAAAATTCACAGGCAGGAATGGAAACAAGAGTACTTATGGGAGAAAAAATCGGAGAATCCTTTTGAAAGTGAAAGGGTTCTCTTTTTTATATTTGCTTTACACAAAATTTTCTTAAAAAATGAAATTACGTTCACACACACAACACAAACCTGTGATATATTATGAGCATATAGCAAAGCGGAACGGGAAGATCCGCTTTAGAATGAACGGGAAGCAGAGAAGAAATCTGTTTTCTGTGAAAGTGGGATAACACAGAGCATTTCGGACTGAAAATAACTGTCCGGAACAGCACTTGAGAAACGGAGGAAGATAGAATGGACGCATTAAAGATTCTTGTAGTAGATGACGAGAGCAGAATGAGAAAACTGGTAAAAGATTTCCTTACCAAAAAGAATTTCCAGGTACTGGAAGCCGGTGACGGTGAGGAAGCCATGGATATTTTTTATAAAGAAAAAGACATTGCACTGCTGATCCTGGACGTGATGATGCCGAAGATGGACGGCTGGGAAGTATGTCGTGAGATCCGTAAGAATTCCAAAGTTCCCATCATTATGCTGACAGCAAGAGGGGATGAACGTGATGAACTTCTGGGATTTGAACTTGGCGTAGACGAATATATTTCCAAACCGTTCAGTCCAAAGATCCTGGTGGCACGTGTAGAAGCCATCCTTCGAAGAACCGGACAGAGCAACCCGGATGAGGTACTTTCCGCAGGCGGTATTGTCATCGACAAGGCAGCACATCAGGCAACAGTGGACGGTAAACCGATGGATTTAAGCTTCAAGGAATTTGAGCTTCTGACTTATTTTCTGGAAAACGAGGGAATCGCCCTTTCCAGAGAAAAAATTCTTAATTCTGTATGGAATTATGATTACTTTGGTGATGCCAGAACCATTGATACCCATGTAAAGAAACTGAGAAGTAAAATGGGCGACAAAGGAGAGTACATCAAGACAGTCTGGGGTATGGGTTACAAGTTTGAGGTAGGAGAATGAAAAAGCCAGAAAAAAAACTAAAAAAAATCCACAGTCTACGCCATCAGATCACCGCATATTTTATCGGACTGCTGTTTTTGTCCATTCTGACTATCACCGTGATCAACGGAGCTTTCCTTGAAAAATATTATGTGACAAAAAAAATCGATGTACTTCTTGATCTCCGTACAACGCTGGAAAATACAGACATTGACAAGATGATGAACAGTGACAGCTCCGAAGGTTCGGAGAGTATCCCTGATGAGATCCAGAGAGCCTGCTCCAGAAACAATCTTTCCTGGGTTATCATTGACAGCAGCAATACCAGCTGGCTTTCCTGGGGCGAAAATGAAAAAATGCTTCAAAGCAAACTGTTCGGATATGTCTACGATCTGGATGAGGATGGGGACAAGAGCCGGACTCTGAAACAGGGAGACAATTATACGATCCAGCAGTCTCATGACCGTTTTGCAGGAATGGATTATGTGGAATGCTGGGGACAGCTGGATGATGAACATTATTTTATTATAAGGACACCACTTGAGAGCATTCGTGAGAGCGCAAACATTTCCAATAAGTTTTATTTTGCGGTTGGACTTGCGATTATTGTAGTGAGTGGTCTTATGATCATGCTGGTGACGAAACGGATCACCCGCCCGATCAGCGAACTGACAGATCTTTCAAAAAAAATGTCAGATCTTGATTTTGAGGCAAAATATGAGAGCAAAGTAGGCAATGAGATCGATGTTCTGGGGGATAATTTCAACCGGATGTCTTCACAGCTTGAAACAACCATCAGTGAACTGAAATCCGCAAACAATGAACTCCAGCGGGACATTGAGGATAAGATCAAGATCGACAAGATGCGAAAAGAATTTCTGGATAACGTATCCCATGAGCTGAAAACTCCGATCGCGCTGATCCAGGGCTATGCAGAAGGTTTAAAAGAAAACATTTCCGATGACCCTGAGAGTAGAGAGTTCTATTGCGACGTTATTATGGATGAAGCCTCCAAGATGAATAAGCTGGTAAAAAATCTTCTTACGCTGAATCAGCTGGAATCTGGTAAAGACGCAGTTGTGATGGAGAGGTTTGATATCGTATCCCTGATCCGGGGTGTGCTCCAGACCATGAATATCATGATCGGACAGAAAGAGGCAAACGTGATCTTTGAGGCGGAGAAGCCGGTTTATGTATGGGCCGATGAGTTTAAGATCGAAGAGGTTGTGACAAACTATGTAAGCAATGCCCTGAATCATCTGGATGGTGAGAAAGAGATCGAGATCAAACTTCAGGATGAGGATAACCGTGTGAAGATCAGTGTATTTAACACAGGAACTCCGATCCCTGAGGCAGATGTGCCAAATCTCTGGAATAAATTTTATAAAGTTGATAAAGCGAGAACCAGGGAATACGGTGGAAGCGGTATCGGTCTGTCCATTGTAAAAGCTATCATGGAAAGCATGAACCAGGAATACGGCGTGCAGAACTTTGACAATGGTGTGGAATTCTGGTTTACACTGGATCGGAAATAATGAAACTTTAGTGTGATAATGCGAAAAAACGGGCGGCAGCAGAGAAAAGTCTTTGCAACCGCCTGTTTTTGCGTTATACTAAATCAATGTAAATCGAAGGTGAGAGAGGAATATCGAGATACAAAAGAGCAGGAGGAAGCATTATTATGATAGGAATCATTGACTACGATGCAGGAAACATAAAAAGTGTGGAAAAAGCACTTCAGTATCTGGGACAGGAGACTGTCGTCTCAAGAGATCCCCAGGTGCTTCTGAAAGCAGATAAAGTAATTCTTCCAGGTGTTGGAAGTTTTGGCGATGCTATGGAGAATCTCAATAAGTACGGACTTGTTCCGGTAATACATGAGATCGTGGAAAAAGGAACTCCGTTTCTTGGAATCTGTCTTGGACTGCAGCTGCTTTTTGAGAGCAGTGATGAGACTCAGGGAGTGGAAGGCCTTGGAATCCTGAAGGGAAAGATCTTACGGATCCCGCCAAGCCCGGGACTGAAGATCCCGCATATGGGATGGAATTCCCTGCATCTTCAGAACAGCGGAAGATTATTTAAAGATATTCCAGAAAACACATACGTTTACTTTGTACATTCCTATTATCTTCAGGCAGAAGATGAAGAGATCGTGAAAGCCACCACGCAGTACAGTACATGTATTCACGCATCTGTGGAGAAGGGGAATGTATTTGCATGCCAGTTCCACCCGGAAAAAAGCAGCCGGTGGGGCTTGAAGATCCTTGAGAATTTTGCGGCACTTGAGGCAGGCACCGGAAAGGAGGAGGCATAATCATGTTTACAAAACGAATTATCCCATGTCTGGACGTAAATAAAGGACGTGTAGTAAAAGGCGTGAATTTTGTTGATCTGAAAGATGCCGGAGATCCGGTGGAAATTGCCAAAGCTTATGACGCAGCCGGTGCGGACGAGCTTGTTTTTCTTGATATCACGGCTTCCTGTGAAGAGCGTGATACGGTGGTAGATATGGTAAGAGCTGTTGCTGCCAATGTATTTATCCCCTTTACCGTAGGTGGAGGAATCCGTACTGTGGATGATTTCCGGAAACTTCTCCGTGAAGGTGCAGATAAGATCTCTGTAAATTCCGCAGCCATCGACCGCCCGGAGCTGATCCATGAGGCTGCACAGAAATTCGGAAGCCAGTGTGTGGTAGTTGCCATTGATGCCAAGAGAAGGCCGGATGGCGGCTGGAATATCTACAAACATGGCGGAAGACTGGATACCGGTATCGATGCTCTTACATGGGCAAAGAAGGTGGAAGAACTTGGCGCAGGTGAGATCCTTCTTACCAGCATGGACTGTGACGGAACCAAGGCAGGATATGATATTGAACTTACAAGAGCTGTTGCAGATGCGGTTTCCATTCCGGTGATCGCTTCCGGTGGTGCCGGAACTCTGGAGCATTTTTATGATGCACTGACTGAAGGCGGAGCAGACGCGGCACTGGCAGCATCTCTGTTCCACTACAAAGAACTGGAGATCCGGGAAGTGAAGGATTACCTTGCGGAAAAAGGAATTTCCGTGAGAAGATAAGTTGGATGAGAGGTGAAGGATATGGCTCCTATAGCGGGAGACTGGCAGGAGGCGCTGAAAGGTGAGTTTCACCAGCCTTACTATGCCAAACTTTATAAAACCGTGATGACAGAATACAGAACAAGAAAGATTTTTCCGCCTCCGGAAGATCTGTTCAATGCGTTTCATTTTACGCCGCTGCATCAGGTGAAGGTTGTGATCCTGGGACAGGACCCCTATCACAATGACGGACAGGCCCACGGGCTTTGTTTTTCCGTAAAAAAAGGTGTGGAAACACCGCCATCCCTGGTGAATATTTATAAAGAACTTGAGGATGATATGGGATGTTACATCCCAAACAACGGCAATCTGGAAAAATGGGCAAAACAGGGCGTGCTTCTTTTAAACACAGTGCTGACAGTCCGTGCCCATCAGGCCAATTCCCACAGGGGGATCGGCTGGGAACAGTTTACCGATGCCGCCATCCGGATCCTGGACGAGGAGGACCGTCCGATCGTATTTCTTCTCTGGGGCCGGCCTGCCCAGATGAAAGCATCCATGCTTCACAATCCGAAGCATCTGATCCTGGAAGCACCACATCCAAGCCCCCTTTCTGCTTACCGGGGATTTTTCGGATGCAAACATTTCAGTAAGGCCAACGAATTTCTGAAAGCCAACGGGGAAGAACCCATTGACTGGCAGATCGAGAATATTTAAGTTAAGGAAAGTAAAATGGGTAAAAAAAACGATAACACACTTGTGAAAAACGCCTCTTTTCTTATGGTTGCGGCGCTGATCTCCAAGATCATCGGAATGCTGTACAAGAGCCCGCTTTCAACCACACTGGGAAGCCAGAGTTTTGCACTTTTCCAGTTTGCACAGAATGTATATTTCATTCTGCTGATGATCGCGTCTTTCAGTATTCCACAGGCGGTATCCAAGATCATGGCGGAAAAGATCGCTTTTCACAGATATAAAGATGCACAGAAAGTATTTTACGGTGCTCTGATCTATGCGGCAGTTGCCGGCGGCATCGTGGCACTTGTCTGTGTATTTGGTGCGGGAATCCTGGTTCCGGACAGTATGGCAAATGCCCGTCTGGCACTGCAGATGCTTGCGCCTACAATTTTCATGTCTGGTCTGTGCGGTGTATTCCGCGGATATTTCCAGGCATACCGCAATATGATGCCGACATCGATCTCACAGATTATTGAACAGATTTTTGTGGCAACCTTTGCGCTTCTGATGTCACATGTATTTATTCAGCACTTCTCCGCAACGGGAGATATGGATCTGGTCCATCGCTGGGGTGCGGCAGGTGCTACCATGGGTACCGGTGCCGGTGTGGCGTCCGCTCTGATCTTTATGCTGATCGTCTACGGGGTAAACCGCAAGATCATCCGGAAAAGGATCGCCAATGACCATCATTCCGTAAATGAGAGTATGGGCCATGTAATGAGCAATATTGTACTCATCATCATGCCGATTATTCTCAGCGCTTTTATCTACAATGTAAACGGATATATCAACAGCTATATGTATTCTGGCATTATGGACATCAAAGGTGCTGCCAAGAACGTGATTCAGACGCTGTATTCCGAGTATGGATATTATATGACACTGATCAATATTCCGCTGACTCTGGCAAGTACGGCGCCGACTTCCATGATTCCAGAGGTTTCTGCACATTATGCCATGCATGATATCGAAGGCGCCAATATGAAAACAGACCGTGCCACATGGATCAGCATGCTGATCTCCATTCCGGCGGCAGTAGGTCTTGCGGTTCTTTCCGGACCGATCACAAGACTGATCTTCCCGGGAACCAACGGTGTTGGCGGACAGCTTCTGATCCTGGGAGGAATTACCATTATCCTCAACGGTAACTCCAATATTACCAACGGTGTACTTCAGGGAATCGGCAAGCCGAAACTTCCGATGATCCATGCAGCCATCGCTCTGGTGGCGGATGTGATCGCAATGGCACTGCTTCTGGTGTTTACCAACCTTGGTGTTTATACCATCGTCATCGCACAGATCGTCTATGCAGTTGTGATGTGTCTTCTTAATGACCGTTCCATCAAGAAATACATGGGTTACAAAAATCCATGGAGAAGTGCTTATTTAAGCCCGTTCCTGGCATCTATCCCAATGGGAGTTGTTGCGGGAGTGGTATATTACGGACTGTATGCACTGATCCATTCCAATGTGATCTGCCTTGGTATTTCCGTGATCCTGGCTGCTTGTGTATACTTTATTGTATATCTGTTTGTAAGTAAGCCTGGTGAAGAGGAGCTGGGTATGATGCCTGGTGGAAGGTATATGAAGAAACTGGCGAGAATGATGAAGATCATTTAACCGAATCAAGGAAGTCTTCGTCTGATTCGACCTGGTTCAGATGAATTTTATATGGTATAGAAATACCCACAGATTTATTCCGGAAAATAACCGGCCGGAGGATCTGTGGGTATTTTTTGTTTATATCAGATTTCTGGTGATGCAGGGTTTTAAGGGGATTTTCTCAATCTTTTCTCTGGGAAAACAGTTTTATGATCTCAAGGGTAACATCTACAGCGGCATCCATTCCTTCAACAGTAATGTGCTCATAAGGCCCGTGATAGGCATGTCCGCCGGTTCCAAGGTTCGGGCAGGGAAGTCCCATGAAACTTAACTGGGCTCCGTCTGTGCCGCCACGGATAGGCAAGATCAGCGGTGTGACACCGCAGGCACGGCAGGCATCCTCTGCCAGGGTGATCAGCCACGGGCAGGTATCAATGATCTCTTTCATATTGCGGTACTGCTGGGTGATGGTAAGGGTCACGGTACCTTCACCCCATTTTTCGTTGAGAATTTTGGTGATATGCGAAAGGGTTTTCTGGCGGACTTCAAAAGAAGCGGCATCGTGATCCCGGACAATATACTGAAGTTCAGCCTGGGAAACATCTCCTTTCATGGAGCACAGATGGAAAAATCCCTGATAGTCCTCTGTGTTCCTTGGCGTATCCGCAGAGGGGAGCATGGAATTAAATTCCATGGCAACAAGGGCAGCATTGACCATGGTATTTTTGGAAGAACCGGGATGGACATTGACGCCCTGGAAAATTACTTTTGCACTGCAGGCGTTGAAGTTTTCGTACTGGATCTCGCCTTCTGTATCACCGTCCAGGGTATAGGCGTAATCTGCACCGAATTTTTTTACATTGAAGTGAGCCGGTCCCATGCCGATCTCTTCATCTGGCGTAAATGCAACACAGAGAGGTCCGTGAGGTATTTTTTCCGTAAGGATATGCTCCAGCGCTGTAAGGATCTCCGCAATGCCGGCCTTGTCGTCAGCACCCAGGATTGTGGTTCCGTCTGAGGTGATGAGGGTCCGTCCGGCAAGAGAAGTAAGGTGTGAGAACATTTCCGGAGAAAGCGTTCTGCCGCTTGTACCAAGAGGGAGATCTTTTCCATCATAATTTTCAGTGATCACAGGTGTGACTGCATGGTCGCAGAAATCGGAAACTGTGTCCATATGTGCGATAAAGCCGAGGGCTTTGCAGTGTTCCAGACCTTCTGTGGCCGGAAGATGCGCGTAAACATAGCAGTGATCGTCCAGTGTTACATCAGAGATGCCAAGCCCTTTCAGTTCCTCCACAAGAAGGCGGGCCAGGTCAAACTGACATCTGGAAGAAGGGGAGGAAGTGCTTTCTTCGTTGCTTGGTGTGAATATTTTTACATAGGATAAAAGTCGTTCGTATGCTTTCATAGAAGAAAAGTCCTTTCTGAAAAAATTCGTCCGGAACAGACTGTACTTGCATTTGCGGAATCCGTCTGTTTTCCAGGAGATAACAACAGTATACCACACAGCATACGCATATTTGCGGAAAAAATCTCCCACGATGAGAAAACCTGTGCTATAATCGGTGGGATAATAAAAAACGGAGGATTTGAGAGTGGAAAAAAGAATCATACAGGTCGAAGAAAAAGTACCTGCAAAAATGCTGATACCGTTAAGTATCCAGCATATGTTTGCCATGTTCGGAGCATCCGTACTGGTGCCGTTCCTTTTTGGAATCAATCCGGCCATCGTGCTTCTGATGAATGGTGTGGGAACACTTCTTTTTATTTTCATCACAAAAGGAAAGGCACCGGCATACCTAGGCTCCAGTTTTGCCTTTCTTTCACCGGCACTTCTGGTCATCAGCAAGTACGGTTATGAGTATGCCCTTGGCGGTTTCGTTGTACTTGGTATTGCAGGTATGTGTGTGGCATTTATTGTCCGTCAGTGTGGAACGGACTGGATCGATATCGTGCTTCCTACCGCGGCAATGGGTCCGGTAGTTGCATTGATCGGTCTGGAACTTGCGGGAAATGCGGCAAGTACGGCAGGACTTCTGGATGACAAGGTAGATCCGAAGAATGTGATTGTATTTCTGGTGACACTTGGAGTGGCAGTATTCGGACAGATCCTGTTCCGTGGTTTTCTTTCTGTTATTCCCATTCTGATCGCGATCATTGCCGGATATGTGGCAGCAGGTGCATGCGGGCTTCTGGATTTTACCCAGGTGAGAGAAGCGGCGTTTTTTGCTCTTCCCAATTTTACATCCCCGAAATTTAATTTTGAGGCTGTCATGACGATTTTCCCTGCCCTGCTTCTGGTAACTTCCGAGCATATAGGACATCAGATCGTAACCGGAAAGATCGTCGGAAGAAATCTTCTGAAAGATCCGGGTCTTCACAGATCCCTGTTTGCGGATTTCTTCTCCACTACAGTTTCCGGATGCCTTGGTTCTGTGCCGACCACCACTTACGGTGAGAACATCGGTGTTATGGCTGTGACAAAGGTTTACAGCGTACAGGTTATCGGCGGTGCGGCAGTGCTTTCCATCTGCTGTTCTTTCCTTGGCAAACTGGCAGCTCTGATCAGTACTATCCCTGGTCCGGTTATCGGCGGAATTTCTTTCCTCCTTTACGGAATGATCGGAACTTCCGGACTTCGTATGCTGGTTGACAATCACGTGGATTACAGCAAATCCAGAAACCTGACACTGACAAGTGTTGTCTTTGTTGTGGGACTTTCCGGAATTGCCCTGAAACTTGGAAATGTGGAGCTTACAGGTATGGTACTGGCGTGTGTGGTTGCCATGGCATTAAGCCTTGTGTTCTATATCCTGGATAAACTGAAACTGACCAACGATCAGTAAAAAATAAGCGGCGTTCATTTTAAAAAGCAGATAAAAAGGGAAACCTTTCTATCTGCTTTTTCTGCTTGACAATCATTCCGTTTTATAATACTATGTAATACAGAAAACACGAACAAAGGTTCGAAAAAACAGGAAACTTGGCGATAGAAGAGAATAAAGAATAGGAGATTGTAGAATGATCAGTGAAGAGAAGCAGAAGGCGCTGGAAGCAGCCCTTGGAAATATTGAGAAACAGTTTGGTAAGGGCTCTGTTATGAAGCTTGGAGATTCCAGTTCCCATATGCAGGTGGAGGCAGTTCCAACAGGATGCTTAAGCCTTGATATCGCTCTTGGCGTAGGTGGTGTGCCGAAAGGACGTATCGTGGAGATCTACGGACCGGAGTCCAGTGGTAAGACAACCGTAGCCTTACATATGGTTGCCGAGGTTCAGAAGAGAGGCGGAATCGCAGGATTCATCGATGCGGAGCATGCCCTTGATCCAGTTTACGCCAAGAATATCGGTGTGGATATTGATAATCTTTACATTTCACAGCCGGATAACGGAGAGCAGGCTCTGGAGATTACAGAGACCATGGTGCGCTCTGGTGCTGTGGATATCGTGATCGTGGACTCTGTTGCAGCATTGGTTCCCAAGGCAGAGATCGAAGGCGATATGGGAGACAGCCATGTGGGCCTGCAGGCACGTCTGATGTCACAGGCACTCCGTAAACTGACTGCTGTTATCAGCAAGTCCAACTGTGTGGTAATCTTTATCAACCAGCTCCGTGAGAAGGTCGGCGTAATGTTCGGTAATCCGGAGACTACAACCGGTGGACGTGCCCTGAAGTTCTATGCATCTGTCCGTATGGATGTCCGCCGCGTGGAGACACTGAAGCAGGGCGGTGAGATGGTAGGTAACCATACCCGTGTGAAAGTAGTCAAGAATAAGGTGGCTCCGCCATTTAAACAGGCAGAATTTGATATTATGTTCGGAACCGGTATTTCCAGAGAGGGAGACATCCTGGATCTTGCGGCAGACTGCTCCATTGTAAACAAGAGTGGTGCGTGGTATGCATACGAAGGGGACAAGATCGGACAGGGACGTGAGAATGCCAAATTATTCCTGAGAGCGCATCCGGAGATCCGTGATGAGATCGAGAAGAAGGTACGTGTACAGTATCATCTGGATCCGGCTGATGAAACAGCAGAATCTGCGGCACAGGCAGCGGATACGGAAGAAGAGGAATAATCCATGCTGAATCCGGAAGAACGAAACCGGGCAAGAAAGAAAGCCATGCGGCTTCTGGAACATATGGATCGTACAGAGAAAGGCCTGACGGATAAACTCCGTCAGGCTGAATTTTCACAGGAGGCAGTGGAAGATGCCATTGCCTATGTGAAGTCTTACGGTTATATTAATGATGCCCGTTATGCCAGGACATATATTTCTTTCCGCATGGAGTCCAAGAGCCGCCAGAAGATCCTTTCCGAGCTTCAGATGAAAGGTGTAGACCGTCAGATTGCACTGGAAGCCTGGGAGGAAATGGAAGAACTTATGGAACCTGATGAACGTGCCGTTTTACGAAAGACCATAGAGAAGAAATATGCACCGGATACCGAGCTTGATGAAGGACAGATGCGGAGACTCTATGGTTACCTTGCCAGAAGAGCATTTAAGTACGAAGATATTTCACATACCCTGGATGAGATGAACATCCGTGTGAAACACGAGATGGAATAATTCCGTACAAAAAAAGTCACAGTTCATGCATGCTAACCAAAATCGGCTTTTTCATGAGAAAAACTTGACATAAATGTGAAAAACAGCTAAACTTGTATTGTTGTATTTGTACAATGAAAACTAAATAAGGAGGTGCTCCTGTGGCAGGCACAATTATCGGTGTTATTGTCGCTGTGGTAGTCACGCTACTTATTGCAGTTCCTGTTACTTGCAAGGTTGCTGTTGACAAGAAAGTACGCAAGGATGCGGAAATCGTAGGTACAGCAGAGGATAAAGCAAGGAATATTCTTGATGAAGCATTGAAAGCAGCAGAGACCAAGAAACGCGAAACTTTACTTGAGGTAAAGGAAGAATCTCTGCGAACTAAAAATGAACTGGAAAGGGAAACCAAGGAACGGAGAAACGAGCTGCAGAGATACGAGAAGCGAGTTTTGTCAAAAGAGGAATCTGTTGACAAAAAAGCCAATGCAGTGGAGAAGCGTGAGCTGGAATGTACAGCGAAATTTAACGAGTTACAAGAAAAAGAAAAACGAGTAAATGAACTTGAGGAAAAAGGAGTACGGGAACTGGAACGAGTTTCAGGTCTTACCTCCGAACAGGCAAAAGAAGAATTACTGAAATCTGTAGAAGATGACGTAAAGGTGGATGTTGCAAGACTCTATAAAGAGCTTGAGAACAGAGCCAAAGAAGAAGCCAACAAGAAAGCCAAGGAATATGTGGTCAATGCCATTCAGAAATGCGCAGTGGATCACGTATCTGAGACAACAATTTCTGTGGTACAGCTTCCAAGTGATGAAATGAAGGGAAGGATTATCGGTCGTGAGGGCCGTAACATCCGTACATTGGAGACACTTACCGGTGTGGATCTGATCATTGATGATACACCGGAGGCAGTTGTTCTCTCCGCGTTTGATCCGATCCGTAGAGAGATCGCCAGAGTGGCTCTGGAGAAACTTATTGTGGATGGACGTATTCATCCGGCAAGAATTGAAGAGATGGTGGAGAAAGCCCAGAAAGAAGTGGAAACACAGATCCGTGAAGACGGTGAGACAGCAGCCATGGATGTGGGTGTTCATGGAATCCATCCGGAACTTCTGAAACTTCTTGGACGTATGAAATTCCGTTCCAGTTATGGTCAGAATGCTTTAAGACATTCCATTGAGGTTGCACAGCTTTCCGGACTTCTCGCAGGAGAGATCGGTGTGGATGTGCGTATGGCCAAACGTGCCGGACTTCTTCATGATATCGGTAAATCCATTGATCATGAGGTGGAAGGTTCTCATATCCAGATTGGTGTGGATCTCTGTAAGAAATATAAGGAATCCCCGATCGTTATCAACACAGTTGCGTCCCATCATGGCGATGTGGAACCGGAATCTCTTATCGCATGTATTGTACAGGCTGCTGACGCGATTTCCGCAGCAAGACCTGGTGCAAGACGAGAGACACTGGAAACCTATACCAATCGTCTGAAACAGCTCGAGGATATCACCAATGAGTTCAAGGGCGTAGAGAAATCTTTTGCTATTCAGGCAGGAAGAGAAATTCGTGTTATGGTTGTACCGGATCACGTAAGTGATGCAGATATGGTTCTCCTTGCAAGAGACATTGCAAAGCAGATCGAAGCAGAACTTGAATATCCGGGACAGATCAAGGTTAATGTGATCCGTGAAAGCAGAGCGGTTGATTACGCAAAATAAGCTTTCGCTCACAGAATACTCTGGAAATAATGAAAGCCGGACAGCTTTAATAGCTGGCCGGCTTTTTTGCTGCCCGGAAACAGGTTATATTACGGAGAGTTTGGACGTAAACTGGTACAGGGTGAGTGAATGGAAAAAAGAAATGAAAGCAGAAAATGGAAAACAGCTGGTCGTTTTCCGGCAGAGATTCTTTTTTTGACCGGTTTTCTGGTGGGAAATATCATACCGAATCTGATCTGGAAAATGGAATGGAAACAGAAAACCCTGGCTTCTTTCTATCTGATCCGGAATTTTGCGGGGAAAGATATTTCCGGCGGAGCATATTTGCTGGAAGTGTTACGACACAGGGGAGTACTCTTTCTTTTTCTGTTTTTCTGTGGGTTTACCATATTTGGGGTACCGCTGTCAGTGGCTTATATGCTGATTCTTGGGATGGAGACAGGACTTATCCTGACTTTATCCGTGCTGGAATTTGGTATTTACGGAGGTGTGGCCGGGGCCGGACTTCTGATTCCTCAGTATGTGATCTATATTCCGGTGTATTTTTATCTTGCTGGTCTTGTATACAGACAGTCCTATGATATCTGGAAAAACTATGGGCTTGTACCTCAGAAATCGAGGCTATATATCCGGCAGGGAATGACTGCATTTCTGGTGTATACAGGGGGAATTCTTGCGGAAAGTTTCCTGAATCCGTGGATTCTTGAAAAAGTTGTAAAGGGACTGAAATTTTTTTAAAAAAATTTTTACAATATGTAGTAATGGTTTCCATAAAATCTGCGATATTTGGTGGTTTGAGGCGGAATGTGTTGAAATTGCGAGGTTTTGCGCTGAAAAACCGTTTGATTTTATGTAAAATACACAGTATAATTCAGTCATAAAAGAATACAGATTTTACGGTTTGGTTGATAACGAGTTATTTAGAAACGGGATGTAAGAGAATGGACATAGAGATACGGGAATTTATTACATATTTACATAACAGAAAAAGAACATCTCATAATACAGAGGTGTCATATCAGAGAGATCTGAAGAAAATGGCAGCATATTTTGAGGAACGTGGGATTTACGATATCCGTGACGTGGGAGAGTTGGAACTGGAGGGATATCTCAGTTACATGGAGAGGGGACAGTTTGCCTCTTCTACAATCTCAAGGAATGTAGCTTCCATCCGTGCACTGTTTCAGTATCTTCAGCAGGAAGGCCGGATTGAGAGAGATCCGTCCCTGGAGCTGAAGCCACCCAAGGTTGAGAAGAGGATGCCGGAGATCCTTTCTGTGGATGAAGTGGACAGACTTCTGAGACAGCCGGATTTGAATACTCCGAAGGGAATTCGGGACAGCGCCATGCTGGAACTTCTTTATGCCACAGGAATGCGTGTCAGTGAACTGCTTCACCTGAATCTGGAGGATATTAATCTTCAGCTTGGTTATGTAGTCTGCCACGATGAAGAGAAGGAGCGGGTAATCCCTGTAGGAAATGTCTGCAGGAATGCCATGGACAAATATCTGAAAGAAGCCCGCAGAATATTTGTAAAGGAAAATGAGACGCAGAGCCTTTTTACCAACTGTTCAGGAAAGTCCATGAGCAGACAGGGGTTCTGGAAAGTGCTGAAGGGATATGCGGAAGAAGCAGGAATCCAGCATGATATCACACCACACACCCTGAGACATTCTTTTGCCGCACATATGCTGCAGAACGGAGCAGATGTGAAGAGTGTACAGGAAATGCTGGGACATTCAGATATTTCTACAACACAGATCTATTTGAATTTTGGTGTTGCGAAAATGCGTGATGTATACATGAAGGCGCATCCGAGGCATTAACCTGTAAAGAGGAATATGATATTGGGCAGAAAGAAATAAGCGGAGAATGGAACGACAGGACAGTTCTGTTTTCCGCTTTTTTTGATATATTATAAGTCTAACAGATCATGAGAATGGTCATATCTGCTTAAAAAGGGATTGAAAAAAGAACCGACGCTTCCAAAAAAAGGAAGAACGCCGGTTCTTTTGATGTGCATTTCAGTCAAGGGAATATTTGCAATCCCGTAGGGACCCCTTGATTTGTTAAAACTGCAGATCGGACAGATCTTAGCAGTTCTCAGCAATCGTATAAAGCAGTTTCTCTGACTCATCCCATCCAAGGCATGCATCTGTGATGGATTTACCGTAGATGTGATCTCCACCGATCTTCTGGTTGCCTGGCTCGATATAGCTCTCGATCATGAGACCTTTTACCATGGTATGAAGCTCAGGATCTACCTGACGGCTGTGAAGAACTTCACTTGCGATACGAACCTGCTGTTCGTAATGCTTGTTGGAGTTGGAATGGTTGGTATCCACGATCACTGCCGGGTTGGCAAGGTTCTTTGCGTGGTATTTGTCATAGAGAAGACGAAGATCCTCATAATGGTAGTTCGGGATGGCTTCCCCATGTTTGTTTACCGCACCACGAAGGATTGCGTGGGAGAGCGGGTTACCGGTGGTCTCAACTTCCCAGCTTCTGTAAATGAAGCGGTGAGCGCCCTGTGCTGCAACGATGGAGTTCAGCATAACGCTGTAGTCGCCACTGGTAGGATTCTTCATACCAGCCGGAACGTCCATGCCGCTGACTGTCAGTCTGTGCTGCTGATCTTCAACAGAACGTGCACCTACAGCAACGTAGGAAAGAAGATCAGAAAGATAACGGTAGTTCTCCGGGTAAAGCATCTCATCTGCACAGGTAAAACCACTTTCGCGGATGGCACGCATGTGCATCTTACGGATTGCAATCAGTCCGGCAAGAAGGTTCGGTTTCTTCTCAGGATCCGGCTGATGGACCATTCCTTTGTATCCTTCTCCGGTTGTACGTGGTTTGTTTGTGTAAACACGCGGGATAATGAGGACTTTATCCTCGATCTTTTCCTGTACTTTGCGAAGTCTTAAAAGATAATCGCATACAGCATCTTCGTTATCTGCAGAACATGGTCCGATGATAGCGAGGAATTTATCAGATTTTCCGGTGAAAACGTCGCGAATCTCAGCATCGCGTTTCTCCTTGAGAGCCTGAAGTTCAGCATCGATGGGATACTGATTGCGGATTTCCTCAGGAGTTGGCAGTTTTTTTATGAATTCAAAACTCATAGTACTTTATTCCTCCATAATTATAACATTTCGGTTATTAATTATAAACGATTATCGCCCGCTTGTCGATAGGGAAATTTTAGCGCTTTCACGTGTAGAAGGGAAAGGAGCAGTTCACCCAGAAAAATGCCGTAAAAATAGCCTCGAATCCCAATTGCCGGAATCATAAAAACAACAGAAAAAATACGGATGAGAATGCCGGCAGCGCTGTGAATCAGGCAGCGCCCCGGCCTTCCAAGCCCCTGAAGGATGCTGGCGAGCATGGTGTTGGTATAAAGAAAAGGACAGATGAAAGAAAGATACCGTATGTAAGTTCCGGCAGTTTTGCTGTGAAAAAGCAGTGTTCCAAGGAATGGTCCAAAGAGAAAGAATCCGCTTCCACACAAAAATCCCAGAAACATGCAGAGAAAAAAAGTCTGGTCTGTGACATAGCGGATCTGTTTCTGATCTCCAAGGGCATCCATTCTTGCGACAGAGGGCATCAGCATTACAGCTGCGGAAGTTGTAATGGTGGAAGGAAACAGGAGCAGGGGAAGGGCCATTCCCGTAAAGATCCCGTAAATTTTCAGTGCCTCTGAAGAAGTCATTCCACAGCGAATCAGCATCTGTGGAATCAGAACCGCTTCTATGCTTCCGAGAAGTGTCAGGAGGATGCGGTTCAGGGATATGGGGAAAGACAGGGTAAAAAGATCTTTTATCAGCGGAAAAATTTTAACGGAAGTTTTTTCTTTTACAGGATGATTTCCAAAATGAAAAGAAACCATAAGGAGTGATATCAGAGAAGCGGCAGCTTCTCCTGCGAGGGAACCGCCGGCTGCGATCATCGCAGTGACCGGACGGCCTTCGGAGAGAAAGATCAGATACAGGATATAAGTGGCACCGATCCGGACAGTCTGCTCGCTAAGCTGCACAGCTGCGGGTACAGAAGCTTTTTTCCGGGCATAATAATAGCTGTCAATGCAGGAGTGAATGGCGCAGAGTGGTATACTGGCAGCCGTCAGCCGAAGAAGATCGGAGGTCCCGGGTGCTTTCAGGATTGTGGAAGCAAAAAAATCTGCATGCCGAAAAAGCAGAAAACCGGTTACAGCAGAAAAAAAGACAGCCGCAAAGATTCCCGTAACCAGAGAAAAATATGCCTCCTTTTTTTCCTGAAGAGCAAGTCTGGACGCAATCAGCCGGGAAAGTGCAGACTGGATTCCGGTATAGGAAAGAGCAGCCATAAGTCCCTGCAGAGGAAGGATCAGCTGATACAGACCAAGACCTTCCGCACCAATGGCATGGGATAGGAATATCCTATAAAAGAAACCAGCAATACGGCTGACAAGTCCCGTGCAGGCAAGAATCAAGGTTCCTTTGAGAAATACTTTTTTTGACATGGATAACCTGGAGCCTTTTTTGTCAGTATATGAAGAAGTTAGTCTTGACAGAACCATAGGTTTCTGATAGAGTAAACATGAAATCCGAGGAAAACACTGGGAATTGAAAAAGAGGTGAGCGGATGAAACTGTCAACAAGAGCAAAATACGGACTTAAGGCCCTGATAGACCTTGGTCTTTACAGTGAAAAAGAAGCGGTCTCGCTTCAGAGTATTGCGGGCCGTCAGAATATATCAGTCAGCTATCTGGAACAGCTGATGGCGCTTTTGAAGAAAGCGGGCCTTGTGAAGAGTGTCCGCGGTGCTGCCGGAGGATACTTTCTTGGAAGACCGGCAGAAGAGATTTCAGTGGGAGATATCCTTCGTGTTCTGGAGGGCGGCCTGGAGGCTGCTACATGCCCGGGAACAGAAGGTGACGGAGGCTGCCAGGGTTCTGATCTCTGCGTAGCTAAATTAGTGTGGAAGAGGATCAACGACAGCATCACAGATGCGGTGGATACACTGATGCTCAGTGAGCTGATCGAAGAGAGCCGGAGAATACACGAAAAATAATTATCCTGAACAGGAGGAAAAGAAAATGGGAAAAATGATATATCTGGACAATGCGGCTACCACAAAGACCGCACCGGAAGTTGTGGAGGCAATGCTGCCGTATTTTACAGAGTTTTATGGAAATGCTTCTACTGTTTATGATTTTGCTGCAAACAGCAAGGCTGCTATTGCCAAGGGAAGACAGCAGATTGCAGATGTGATCGGAGCCAAGAAAGAAGAAATCTATTTTACAGCAGGTGGTTCCGAGTCTGATAACTGGGCTCTGAAAGCAACTTTTGAGGCATACAAGAATAAAGGTAACCACATCATCACAACAAAGATTGAGCATCATGCCATCCTTCATACCTGTGAATACCTTGAAAAAGAGCGCGGTGCGAAGGTCACATATCTGGATGTAGATGAGAACGGATTCATTGATCTGGATGAGCTTCAGAAAGCCATTACACCGGAGACCATCCTGATCTCTGTTATGGCTGCAAACAATGAGATCGGTACTCTTGAGCCGCTGAAAGAGATCGGACAGATCGCACATGAGCATGGAATCCTGTTCCATACAGACGCTGTTCAGGCATTCGGACAGATCCCGATCAATGTAGATGAGTTTAACATTGATATGCTCAGCTCCAGTGGACATAAGATCAACGGACCGAAGGGAATCGGTTTCCTCTACATCCGTAAAGGTGTCAAGATCCGTTCCTTTGTACATGGTGGAGCACAGGAGAGAAAACGTCGTGCAGGTACAGAGAACGTTCCTGGAATCGTAGGATACGGCCTTGCTGCAGAACGTGCCAACAAATCCATGAAAGAGCGTACCGCAAAGGAAATTGAGATCCGTGACCATATGATTAACAGGATCCTTACAGAGATCCCATACGTACGTCTCAACGGAGATAAGGTAAAACGTCTTCCGAACAACGTAAACGTAAGCATTCAGTTTATCGAGGGTGAGTCCCTTCTTCTGATGCTTGACAACTTCGGAATCTGCGCATCCAGCGGTTCTGCATGTACATCCGGTTCTCTGGATCCGTCACATGTTCTGCTGGCTATCGGCCTTCCTCATGAGATCGCACATGGATCTCTCCGTATGACATTAAGCGAGGAGACAACAATGGAGGATGCTGATTTTGTAGTAGATAAACTGAAAGATATTACTGCAAACTTAAGAAGTATGTCTCCATTATATGAAGATTTTATTAAAAAGCAGAAAAAATAATAAAAACACTTGCCAGGAGGAAAAAATAATGTATAGTGAAAAAGTAATGGATCATTTTCAGCATCCACGTAATGTAGGTGAGATTGAGAACGCAAGCGGCGTGGGTACTGTAGGAAATGCAAAATGCGGTGATATTATGAGAATATTCCTTGATATTGATGACGAAACCCATATTATCAAAGACTGCAAATTCAAAACATTTGGATGCGGTGCAGCCGTTGCAACAAGCAGCATGGCAACAGAGCTTGTAAAGGGTAAAACCATCGAGGAAGCCATGGAAGTAACAAACAAAGCCGTTATGGAGGCTCTGGACGGACTTCCACCGGTAAAGATCCACTGTTCCCTGCTTGCTGAGGAGGCTATTCATGCAGCTCTCTGGGATTATGCAGAGAAGCATCACATTAAGATCGAAGGTCTTTCCAAACCGAAGTCTGATATCCACGAAGGTGAAGAGGACACAGAAGAGGAATATTAATCCTCTGTATTTGCGATCATAACCGAGGCATGAGCAAGCTTCAATCGAACAGAAACCGTAAGCCATTGAAAGGACAGGTAAGTAAGAAGCATGACAGGACTTACGAACGAAGAAGTTCAGGAAAGAATTGCGCAGGGCCAGGTAAATAATAACGAAAACCCCAACACCAGGACATATAAACAGATCATTCTGGAGAATACACTGACATTCTTCAATTTTCTGAACCTGGTGCTGCTGGTTCTCGTACTGGTGGTTGGTTCCTACAAAAACTCCATGTTTGTAGGAATCATTTTTATTAATACCGTAATTGGAATCATTCAGGAGATCCGTGCCAAGAAGACCATTGACAAGCTGGCTATCCTGACAGAATCCAAGACGGTTGTTCTGCGTGAAGGAAAAAAATGGAAAATTTCTACAGAGAAGCTGGTTGTCGATGATCTGATCTTTCTGAAAGCCGGAGAACAGGTTCCGGCAGATGCGAAGATTCTGGAAGGAAGCCTGGAGGTCAATGAATCTCTGCTGACCGGTGAGGCAGACAATCTTCCGAAGAATACGGGAGATGAGCTTTTTTCCGGAAGTTTTGTGACGGCGGGACAGGCATGCTGCCAGATCATCCATGTTGGAAGTGACAACTATGCGTCAAGGATCACCAGTGAGGCCAAGGAATTCAAACGCCATAATTCAGAGCTTCGAAATTCCCTGAATGCCATCCTGAAGGTGATCAGTATTATTATCGTACCACTGGGTGCGATGCTTTTTTATAAACAGTATTATTTTGTGGGAGATAATATCCGGGATTCCGTCGTCAATATGGTTGCGGCAGTTCTTGGAATGATCCCCGAGGGACTCGTTCTCCTTACCAGTGTGGCGCTGACTCTGGGTGCGCTGAAACTGGCTCAGAAGAAGACTCTGGTGCAGGAGCTGTACTGTATTGAGACTCTTGCGCGTGTGGATACGCTCTGCCTGGATAAGACAGGAACCATTACAGAAGGTACCATGTGTGTGGAAGCAGTGGAGAGCTATCCGCCGGTGTATGATGAGATTTCAGGTGAAGCAGCAGGAAATAAGACTGAGTCTGGTGAAAGTAAGAACGACAGAACTGAGAGTTCTGATCTGGTCGAGGTTTCAGCAGCTTCCGAAATTTCAGCAGTTTCAGCCGCAGAAGCGATTGCAAAAGAGGATGGGAGTTCGATTCTTTCACCACGGGAAGAGTCTGAAGCTGGCACAGAGACGTACAGCCAGGAAGATCCGGAGAAAATCCGGGAGATCGAGCATATCATGGGAAATCTCCTTTCTGTGCTGAAAGACCAGAATGCTACTGCCGATGCACTGCGGGCGAGATTTAAAGTATCCCAGGATATGGAGCTGGATCATGTGATCCCGTTCTCTTCTGACAGAAAGTACAGTGGAGCTGCTTTTAAAGATACAGGCACTTATCTGATGGGTGCTGTGCAGTTTCTTTTTCCGGAAGGGAATCCGGAGCTGGCAGAATACTGCAGCGGTTTTGCGAAAGAAGGACTTCGTGTTCTGGTTGTTGCTCACAGTGAGAATGTAAATGAAGGCACTGAGATCCCGGCAGGGCTTGAGCCAATCGGACTTCTTCTTCTTACGGATGTGATCCGCCAGGAGGCACCGGATACCCTGGCATATTTCGAAAGCCAGGGGGTGGATCTGAAGGTGATCTCCGGTGATGATCCGGTGACCGTTTCTGCCATAGCCAGACGTGCAGGCCTTAAAAATGCGGAGCAGTATGTAGATGCAACAACGATCACAACCCAGGAACAGATGGACGAGGCAGTTGCAACATACAGTGTGTTCGGACGTGTGACACCGCAGCAGAAGCAGGCGATGGTGAAATCTCTTCAGGCACAGAAGCATACGGTTGCAATGACCGGTGATGGTGTAAACGATGTTTTGGCCCTTAAAGAGGCTGACTGCAGTATTGCCATGGCTGAAGGAAGTGATGCGGCCAAGAATATTGCCAATGTGGTATTGCTGGATTCCAATTTTGCAGCGATGCCGGAGATCGTGAACCAGGGACGCAGGGTTGTAAATAATATCCGTACTGCAGCATCCATGTTTCTGATCAAGACAATTTTTTCCGTGCTGCTGTCACTGATCACAATTTTCTTCGGGGATGCCTATCCCTTTGAGCCGATCCAGATGTCACTGATCAGCGCCTGTGCAGTTGGTATTCCTACGTTTCTTCTGGCCCAGGAGAATAATTATGAGAAGATCGACCATACATTTTTGCGTCACGTGTTTATGAATGCATTTCCGGCCGCTGTGACAATCACAGGCTGCGTGTTCAGTGTGATGCTGGTATGTCAGAACGTATATCATTCCAATGCGATGCTGAATACGGCCTGTGTGCTTGTAACCGGGTGGAATTATATGGCCGCACTTAAGACGGTTTACGCACCTTTGAATACCTATCGTAAGGTGATCATTTACAGTATGCAGGTGATCTTTTTCGGGGCGGCGGTGGTTCTGCAGAATCTGCTGACGCTGGGATCTCTGGAATTCGGAATGATCATTCTGGTATTCCTTCTGATGACGTTTTCTCCGATTCTGATCGATGTGATCACAGCCTGGATCAGGAACATTTACAGCCGTTCACTGGATAAAGGAGAACAGGGAAAATTTGCCACATTTATTGATAAGCTGAGAAAATAATAATATGAGAAAAGTAAGAGGACACTACCTGGAAACGGGCAGTGTCCTCTTTAGGTTGAGTGAATAAACTGCGAAACAGATATCCGAAGCAGAGCTGTGTAGCGAATGTGGATCACGCATATCCGCTTGACGAAGATACTATTTCGTATGCATGAGCCAGATAAATCCAAAGGCCGGGATCTCTACGGCCTGTGCATCTCTTTGAACTCCTGTGAGGAGATCTGTATAAGTGCCGTCCTGTTCGTTGATCCAGGCTACTTTGTCCTGGTCACTGAAGTTGTAAATGCAGATCAGTTTCTCTTCGGAAGTTTCTCTTACCAGGGCAAGAAGGGATTTTTCCCAGGTTTCCAGTGTGTGTGCAGGAATCTCAGGGGCAAATACCGGATGGCTGGCGCGGATGGACTCCAACTGTTCCAGACTGTTAAAAATGCGTCCCTGGATCGTCTCGGCATCGGCTCTGTTCCGGGCAAGAATCCAGTTGAAATGGCCGTTGTGGAGCCAACGGGGGTCAGAAGCCCTGGAAGGGTCTGCTTTATAGGTGTAGTCGTTGAGCTGTCCGATTTCATCACCGCTTCGAAGTACCGGGATTCCAGGAAGGGAAAGAAGCAGTGCATGAAGTGCTACATCATATCGGATTCCGCGGCTGACACCATCTGTATTTCCCTCATAATCAAAACGCTCGATTCCTGCAAGGGAGGCAGTTGTTCCGCAGAGCTCGGATTCTTCTGTTTCCGGATTTACATAGATCTCACCCCGAGCAAAGGAATTCGGGAAAAGACCGGAAAGGAATTCATTCAGATAATCTCTGTGAGGACCCTCTGTGATAAAGCTGTCTTTCAGGAAATCATAGTCCAGGTTCCAGCGTACCGTGTTGCGGTTGCGGAGGTAATTCTGGAATATAGGTGCCTGTGGAAGACTGGCCGTCTTATCAATTCCGCGGCGGAGAAGAGTGGTATCTTTTGTGGCAACAGTGTGCCAGATATCGGACATCAGCTGAGTGCTGTTTACAATATGGAGTTCCGGCATATCGGAAGTTCCACCGAATGCAGCCGCTTCTGCTGGTGTGCGGTCTGTCTCACCAAGGAGAAGAACTCCAGGGCATACGATCTCGCAGACCATACGTGTCATGCGGAGAAGAGAGTGCAGTTTCCAGAGATTTTCGCTATCCATCACAGGAAGGACACCAAGACTGAATACAGAAGCGCCCTCATTTGCAAGCTCCAGGATCTGGAGAAGCATTGCATTGAAAAAGGCCGGAGTCTGAAGTACACATGGCGCGCCGGACTGTGGGTCGTCCACAGAAAGGCTTAACGGGATTTCAAGAGCCAGGCGGATACCTGCTTTCTGGCAGTTAACTGCAAGGTCGTGCAGATCTTCTGAGGTTCCGATCTCCGGGATAATGCGAAGAGAGCAGTTGGAAGTTGCCTGGAAAAGATCTGTCAGGTACAGAGTGTCTGCCTTGCATTCACTGATATAGTCCAGCTTACCAGACAGTCCGGCAAGGGTATCTGCGAAATCAGCAGGATTTACAGCCATTCCGGTAAACGTGGTCTTACGGAACCAGTCCGGATCAGCAGCACAGTTCTGGTCAGCTTCTTTCATGGAAAGAGAACGCTCGCAGTAGATCTCTTTCATTTTTTTTGTGAGGCTTGAGAATGTGCCGGCAACTTCCGGATGATCGCGGAACAGCTCACAGTAAAGCCATTTCAGATCATTGTAGTAGTGTTTCAGACGTTTCTCGTAGAGGGCATCGTAAGCTGTGTCCTCCTTGGAAGTTTCGACTTTCAGAGGCTCAATCTTGGAAGTAGTAACTTTCGCCGGCTCAGTCTTGGAAGTCTCGACCTTGATCGGTTCGGTCTTGGAAGTCTCAACCTTGATCGGCTCGGTCTTGGAAGTCTCAACCTTGATCGGTTCGGTCTTGGAAGTCTCGACTTTGATCGGTTCGGTTTTGGAGGTTTCGACTTTAAGCGTTTCCTTCTTTACGGTTTCAAGTTTTTTCACTTCGGCTTTAGCATTTTCAACAGATTTGGCAACACTGGAACTGGTGCCGGCAGCAGAGGTATTTTTTTTCAGCTGCTTTTCTTTTTTTGCCTGCATGGCAGCTTTCTTTTTCTGGAGTCTTTTTGTTGACATATAGAGTTCCTCCTTAAATAAATTGGTATTTTCGGTATAAAATGTAAACTCTCTGACTGGAGAGAGAAATAGATCTATAGTTTGTGAAAAACCGGCTGACGGTTTTTGAACACAGTATAATAGGAAAAGCCACAGTCACGGAGAACATCGGCTGCCCTGTCAAAAGCATAGGCAATTTTATCCGGGGTGTGGGCGTCTGCACCGATGGTAATGATTTCGCCGCCAAGTTCACGATAACGGCGGATTACATTCACACATGGATTTGGTTCTCCAAGACCGTAGTGATAACCTCCGGTATTCAGTTCAATTCCGATGTTTTTGCGGATCAGTGTACGCAGAATTTCATCCAGGATTTCCTTATAGCGGCCATAGGAGTACTGACGGTTCTGATTGGGGCCGTAACGCACTACATAATCAATGTGTCCGTAGACATCCATTTTATCAAATGCGGCGATATTTTCCAGAATGGATTCAAAATATTCCATATAGCAGGCGGATTCTTTCCGGCCTTCAAAATAAGAAGGATAATAGGGATCATATCCGTGCACCACATGGGAAGAACCAATAACAAAGTCAAAAGGGATTTCTTTCAGAAGTCCGGAAAAAGATTCGGAAAGATGAGGCTGAAGTCCCAGTTCGATTCCGAAATTTACAGAAATCTGGTCCCGGAAAGCATCAGCCAGTTCAAAAAGACGCTGGCGGTATGCCGGGATATCCAGTGAAAAGTCCAGATTTTCCGGTGTTTCCGGGTAATCCGGATCAAGATGCTCGGTAAAACAGATTCCAGTAAGACCTTTATCAACCGCAGTCTGGATCATATCTTCCATGGGTGTTTCGGAATCTGCGGAAAAAGAGGAATGCATATGACAGTCCCATAAAATTTTCTGGTCCATTTTGTACCTCCATATTCAAGTCTGACGAGTGTGCAACAGATGCTGTACCTGCTTTGAAATTTAGAGCTGGCAGGACAGAGATTTCTCTCACAGAATTATAACACATTTTTCATAAATTTTCTTAATATTTATTTTAATGTGCTTTTTTATAAATAGCTCTTGAATTTTTGTTTGGAATTAGGTACAATATGAGACAGGTTGATGTTTCTTTAACAAAGGAACGATTTAAATCACCATTCAATTCATAGGAGGAATTTATCATGGCAGTAAAAGTTGCAATTAATGGTTTTGGACGTATCGGTCGTCTTGCATTCCGTCAGATGTTTGGAGCAGAAGGATTTGAGATCGTAGCAATCAACGATCTTACATCTCCTAAGATGCTTGCTCACTTATTAAAATATGATTCTACACAGGGAAGATATGCTCTTGCTGATAAAGTAACAGCAGGCGAGGATTCCATCACAGTAGACGGAAAAGAGATCAAAATCTATGCTAAGGCTAACGCTGCAGAGCTTCCATGGGGAGAGATCGGTGTAGACGTAGTTCTTGAGTGCACAGGTTTCTACACATCCAAAGACAAAGCTCAGGCTCATATCGATGCAGGTGCTAAGCACGTAGTTATTTCCGCTCCGGCTGGAAACGACCTTAAGACAATCGTTTACAACGTAAACCATCAGGGTCTTACAAACGAGGACAAGATCATCTCCGCAGCTTCCTGTACAACAAACTGCCTTGCACCAATGGCTAAGGCTCTTAACGATCTTGCACCGATCAAATCCGGTATCATGTGCACAATCCACGCTTACACAGGCGATCAGATGACACTTGACGGACCGCAGAGAAAAGGCGATCTGAGAAGATCCCGTGCAGCTGCAGTTAACATCGTTCCGAACAGCACAGGTGCTGCTAAAGCTATCGGACTTGTTATCCCAGAGCTTAACGGCAAACTTATCGGTTCTGCACAGCGTGTACCTACCCCAACAGGTTCTACAACAATCCTTACAGCAGTAGTTGAAGGAAACGTTACTAAAGAGCAGATCAACGCAGCTATGAAAGCAGCTTCCAATGAGTCCTTCGGATACAACGAGGATGAGATCGTATCCAGCGATATCGTTGGTATGAGATTTGGTTCCCTCTTCGATGCTACTCAGACAATGGTACTTCCACTTGAGAATGGCACAACAGAGGTTCAGGTAGTTTCCTGGTATGACAACGAGAACTCCTACACAAGCCAGATGGTTCGTACAATCAAGCACTTCGGAAAACTTCTGAACGCTTAATTTTCTGCGAACGGGTGTAGAAGAATAGACTCAGAAAGGGTCCGGTCTGAAGAGGACCGGGCCCTTTTTTTCCAAAAGACCAAACAAAAAAATGTCTGAGGAATGACTGTTAACAGAGCGGACAACAATATCGCTCGCCCTTATTGATCTGCTTTTGCAGAAATAAAAGTTAAGGAGATATAGAGATGCTGAACAAAAAAAGTGTTGACGATATCAATGTAAAAGGACAGAGAGTACTTGTAAGATGTGATTTCAACGTTCCGCTTCAGGACGGAAAGATCACAGATGAGAACCGTCTTGTAGCTGCTCTTCCGACAATCAAGAAACTGATCGCAGACGGTGGAAAGGTTATCCTCTGCTCCCACCTTGGAAAACCGAAGGGAGAGCCGAAACCGGAGCTTTCTCTTGCACCGGTAGCTGTTCGCCTTTCCGAGCTTCTTGGACAGGAAGTAAAATTTGCAGCAGATCCTGAGGTAGTAGGACCGAACGCAAAGGCTGCTGTAGCAGCAATGAAAGACGGCGACGTAGTTCTTCTTGAGAACACACGTTATCGTGCAGAAGAGACAAAGAACGAGGATAAGTTCAGCGAAGAGCTTGCTTCCCTTTGCGACGTATTTGTAAACGATGCATTTGGAACAGCTCACAGAGCTCACTGCTCCAATGTAGGTGTTACCAAATATGTGAAGACAGCAGTTGTAGGATATCTGATGGAGAAAGAGATCGCATTCCTTGGAAACGCTGTAAACAATCCGGAGAGACCATTCGTTGCAATCCTTGGCGGAGCTAAGGTTTCCAGCAAGATTTCCGTTATCAACAACCTTCTTGACAAGGTAGATACACTGATCATCGGTGGTGGAATGTCTTACACATTCTCCAAAGCTATGGGTGGACATATCGGAAGATCCCTCTGCGAGGATGATTACCTTCAGTATGCACTTGACATGATGAAGAAAGCAGAGGAGAAAGGTGTGAAACTTCTTCTTCCTGTAGATAACAGAATCGGTGATGACTTCTCCAACGACTGCAATATCCAGGTTGTAAAACGCGGTGAGATTCCGGACGGATGGGAAGGAATGGATATCGGACCTGAGACAGAGAAGATCTTTGCAGACGCTGTTAAAGATGCCAAGACAGTTGTATGGAACGGACCGATGGGATGCTTCGAGATGCCGAACTTCGCACATGGTACAGAGGCAGTTGCAAAAGCTCTTGCTGATACAGACGCAACAACCATCATCGGTGGTGGTGATTCCGCAGCAGCTGTAAATATCCTTGGATATGGCGACAAGATGACACACATCTCCACAGGTGGCGGTGCTTCTCTTGAGTTCCTTGAGGGCAAAGAGCTTCCGGGCGTAGCAGCAGCTAACGATAAAGACTGATAAAAAATAAAGTGTTCCGCGAACACAAAAAGGAGATAAAAACAATGGCAAGAAAGAAAATTATTGCTGGAAACTGGAAAATGAACATGACACCAAGCGAGGCTGTAAAGCTTGTTGAGACTTTAAAACCGCTTGTTGTTAACGATGAAGTTGACGTAGTATTCTGCGTACCGGCTATCGACATCATCCCTGTTGTTGAGGCAGCTAAAGGTTCTAACATCCAGGTTGGTGCTGAGAACATGTACTTCGAGGAGAAAGGTGCTTACACAGGTGAGATCGCTCCGGCTATGCTCGTAGATGCAGGCGTTAAGTACGTTGTACTTGGACACTCCGAGAGAAGAGAGTACTTCGGTGAGACAAACGAGGACGTTAACAAAAAAATGCTCAAAGCTTTCGAGCATGGCATCACACCGATCATGTGCTGTGGTGAGACACTTACTCAGAGAGAGCAGGGCGTAACAATGGACTTCATCCGTCAGCAGGTTAAGGTTGGATTCCAGGGTGTTACAGCTGATCAGGCTAAGACAGCAGTTATCGCTTACGAGCCGATCTGGGCTATCGGAACAGGTAAGACAGCTACAACAGAGCAGGCTCAGGAAGTTTGCGCTGATATCCGTAAATGCATCGCTGAGATCTATGATGATGCTACAGCAGCAGAGATCCGTATCCAGTACGGCGGATCTGTAAACGCTGCAACAGCTCCTGACTTATTCGCTCAGGCTGACATCGATGGCGGTCTTGTAGGTGGCGCTTCCCTGAAACCAGATTTCGGAAAGATCGTAAACTACAAATAAATCGTATATTTTGTTCAAACTGAATAAATAAATTGTATGAAAGAACCCCTGAACACAGATAAATCTGGTAAAATTGCCGGATAAACTGTGGAAGGGGTTCTTTTTTGACAGAATAGCAGATATCACTTTCAGGAAAAGAATCGAGCTGGAAAGTAAAAAAGTGATAATAACATAAAAAACTCTTTCTGACATGGATGACACAGCCGACGAAAAGCTGCATTCCTTTACAGTCAGAGAGAGTTTTTATCATCTTTAGAGGAAGAAGTATAATTCTTCGTATCTGTTTTTTCATTCATTTCATCAGGCTCTGGAATATGCTCCACAATATCTTCAATCTCACAGTGGAGAATGGAACATAGCCTGTCTATTGTGTAAATTTCAACATTTTTATTTTTTCGCAGTCTGTCCAGAAGTGAACGGGTGATCTGATAATGTTCATAAAGATCATACTGAGTAATTCCGCGTTCCTTCATCGTGACCCAAAATCTGTCATATTTTATCATATGTATATCCTGTCCGATTCGTCCTTGAATTAATCTTATTATGAGGGTAAAATTGGGATTACAACAGTGTCCTTATACCGACACTATGGAAAGGAGAAACGATGAGGAAGTTTTTTAAGATCTTTTTTTCGGTGGTAGTTATACTTTATTTTTCAGCTACAATGTTTTATTGTTTTGTAGCCGGAACACCGGAAGCGGGAAAAGGAGCAGCAATCTATATAATGTCAGCAGCAGGTCTGTCAATTCTTTTTCCAGCGTTTACCTGTGGATGCATTCACTACATTATTTACCTCAGAAAAAAACTGGATGAAAAGAGCAAATGATTTGGATTTATGTTATGATAATAGTAAGGAGATTATTGGGGATACAGCATAGCTGTTACGTATTATAATAGAAAGAAAGCCTGCAACTGTGCGGAAGACGCTTATAGGATCATTTGGGGAGGATTTTAATGGGAAATATTCTGGATTATCTGGACTGGAGAGGGGATCTTACTTTTGAACAGACACCCTTTAATCAAGTAGACAATCTGATACTGGCATGTTTTTCTTATCTGGATCTGGATGAAATAGCTGATGTAAAAAACGGGAATACTCTTTCTGTGGAAGAACTTTTTGAGATATTTTCCGGAAAAGAAAAGGATGGAGAGGTGAAAGCAGAAAGTGCTTTTCTGCAAAATACACCAATTCTTCTTGAAAAAATGGCCAGCTCAGAAAGATTTCGAAAATGCAGGGCAGGAGGATATGTTAATGAGATCCTTTTCCGGAAAGCGCAGCAGTTTTCGGCAGTTACAGTGGAACTTCCTGACGGAACTGCATATATTTCTTTTCGTGGAACGGACGATACCATTGTAGGATGGAAAGAAGATTTTAACCTGAGCAACGGAATTGTGCCCTCTCATAGAAAAGCACTGGAATATCTGGAATTTAATGGGACTTACATGCAGTCCATGATTCGACTCGGAGGGCATTCCAAGGGAGGAAATCTGGCTATGTACACGGCAATGCAGTGTGATGACGCACTTCAGGAAAAAATCCTTTCCGTTTATGACAACGACGGCCCGGGTTTCCCGGAAGCGTTTTTCAGTTCAGAGAAAGTAGAAAAGGTTTTGCCAAAAGTCACTCGTATCATTCCTGAGGCATCGGTGATCGGTATGTTGCTCAACCACCAGAAAGATCCTCTGATTGTAGCGAGTACCCAGAAGGGAATCCTGCAGCATGATGCTTTTACCTGGGAGGTGATGGGACCATCCTTTATAGAGAAAGAAAGTCTGACGAGAAGAGCGGCGGCATCAGATCGGAGTCTCCATAAATGGATCGACCATATGGATGAAAGACAGAGGGAGCATCTGATCGGGGAACTTTTTTCCGTGCTGGAAGCAACCGGAGCAGAGACGATTTCACAGATTCAGGACGGCGGCCTGAAAAGTCTGGCGGCCATGGTACGTCAGCTGGATAAACTGGAACCCCGGTCCAAGATCATGGTTCAGGAACTGATCGCCGGAATTTTCGGCAGCTGGCTGGAACTCCTTCCGCTGCCGGAGCTTGACAAAAAGCGTTTTCTGCCATAACATAGGAGTTAACTCTGATAAAAATTGGAAAAAACGGAAAGGGGACATCAGAAAATGAGCGAAAAAGTCGTAAATGCGGCCCTTCTTGGTCTTGGAACAGTAGGAACCGGAGTCTATAAAGTTATCAAAAATCAGGAGCAGGAAATGACAGCCAAGCTTGGACGTCAGGTAAAGATCACGAAGATCCTGGTGCGTAACCTTGAGAAAGCATCTAAGAAGGTGGAAGATCCATCTGTTCTTACAACAGACTGGGCAGATATAGAAGGAGATTCTTCCATAGATATTGTGATCGAGCTGATCGGAGGAATTGAGCCGGCACGTACTTATATTCTTGCAGCACTGAAAGCCGGAAAGAACGTGGTGACTGCAAACAAGGATCTGATCGCAGTCCACGGAAAAGAGATTCTGGAAACCGCCAAGGCTGCACAGAAAGATTTCCTGTTTGAGGCTGCTGTTGCCGGAGGAATTCCGATCATCAGCCCGCTGAAGAACAGCCTCGAGGCCAACCATGTAACGGAAGTGATGGGAATCGTAAACGGAACTACGAACTTTATCCTCACCAAGATGTCCCAGGAGGGAATGGAATTTTCAGATGCCCTTGCTCTTGCCACAGAGCTTGGATATGCAGAGGCAGATCCTACTGCAGATATAGAAGGAATTGACGCAGGAAGAAAGGTAGCGATCCTTGCCTCCGTTGCTTTTAATTCCAGAGTTACTCTTGACAATGTTCATATCGAGGGAATCACCAAGATCACAGCGAAAGATATCCGCTACGCCAAGGAAATGGGCTGTGAGATCAAACTTCTGGGTGTTGCCCGCTGCCAGGAGGACGGTGTTGAGGCTTATGTATGCCCGATGCTGATCCCGGCAGAGCATCCGCTTGCATCTGTCAATGATTCCTACAATGCGGTATTTGTACATGGAGATGCTGTAGGTGATACCATGTTCTACGGACGTGGAGCAGGAGAACTTCCAACAGCAAGTGCAGTTGTCGGTGATATATTTGAGGTAGTCCGTAACATGAAAGCAGACTGCTGTGGACGTGTGGGCTGCACCTGCTATAAGACACTTCCCGTAAAAGCCATGGCAGATACCCACAACCGTTATTTCCTCCGTCTGCAGGTTGAGGACCGCTGTGGTGTGCTTGCGGAGATCCTGGAGCATTTTGCAAAATATCAGGCAAGTGTTGCACAGATCATGCAGAAAGAGAGCAAGAGACCGGATACAGCAGAGGTTGTTGTGATCACCAAGCTGGTAAGTGAGGGCGCTTTCTTTAAGGTTAAGGAAGAACTGGAGAACAGTGCATCTGTAAGAAAGATCTCTTCCATGATCCGTGTATATGAGAAATAAAAAAAGCGTTGCAAAATTCCTGGATTTTGGTACTATATAAAATGGAAAACAAAAGAATCCCGGATGGCGCAGGAAGTTTCCATATCGTCGGAAATCTGTGCCGGATGGAACTTCGATCAAAGATAAGAAGGGGAAAATTATGAGTAAAAAACCAACAGTTTTAATGATCCTTGATGGATACGGACTCAATGACAGACATGACGGAAATGCTGTATATGAGGCGAAGACACCGGTTATGGACGGACTTATGAAAGATTATCCGTTTGTAAAAGGCAATGCCAGCGGTCTTGCTGTAGGTCTTCCGGATGGACAGATGGGTAACTCAGAGGTTGGCCATATGAACATGGGCGCAGGCCGTATCGTATACCAGGAGCTTACAAGAATCACAAAAGAGATCCAGGACGGAGATTTCTTCAAGAACGAGGCACTTCTCGCTGCTATGAAGAACGCAAAAGAGAACGATTCTGCAATCCATTTCATGGGACTTCTTTCTGACGGTGGTGTACACAGCCACAATACCCATCTCTATGGACTTCTTGAGATGGCCAAGAGAGAAGGACTTAAGAAAGTTTACGTACACTGCTTCCTGGACGGACGTGACACACCGCCTGCATCCGGTAAAGAGTTTGTAGAGCAGCTGGAAGCCAAGATGAAAGAGATCGGCGTTGGTGAGATCGGTGTGATTTCCGGACGTTACTATGCAATGGACCGTGATAACCGCTGGGATCGTGTAGAGCTTGCATACAAAGCTCTTACACAGGGCGAAGGAGTAAAGGGAACAGATGCTGCGGCAGCAGTTCAGGCTTCCTATGATGATGGCAAGACCGATGAGTTCGTACTTCCGACAGTGATCGAGAAAGACGGCAAACCGGTTGCAACCATTTCTGATAAGGATTCCGTTGTATTCTTCAACTTCCGTCCGGACCGTGCAAGAGAGATCACAAGAGCTTTCTGCGATGATGATTTCAAAGGCTTTGAGAGAGTGAAGAGACTGGATACTACATTCGTATGCTTCACAGAGTATGATGATACGATCCAGAACAAACTGGTAGCATTCCACAAAGTTCTTCTTCACAATACATTCGGTGAATATCTTGCAGCTCATGATATGACACAGGCACGTATCGCTGAGACAGAGAAGTACGCACACGTTACTTTCTTCTTCAACGGTGGCGTTGAGGAGCCGAACAAGGGAGAGGACAGAATCCTTGTAAAATCCCCGAAGGTTCCGACCTATGACATGCAGCCGGAGATGAGCGCACCGGAAGTTTGCGAGAAACTTGTTGAGGCAATCAAATCTGATAAATATGATGTGATCATCATCAACTTCGCAAACCCGGATATGGTTGGCCACACAGGTGTCGAGGCAGCTGCGATCAAGGCTGTTGAGACTGTTGATGAGTGTGTAGGAAAGGCTGTAGAGGCAATCAAAGAGGTTGACGGACAGCTCTTTATCTGCGCTGACCACGGTAATGCAGAACAGCTTATAAATTATGAGACCGGTGAGCCATGGACTGCTCATACAACCAATCCGGTTCCGTTTATCCTGGTAAATGCAGATCCGAAATACACACTTCGTGAGAACGGATGCCTTGCAGACATCGTTCCGACACTGATCCAGCTTATGGGCATGGAGCAGCCGAAGGAAATGACAGGAGAGTCTCTTCTTGTTGAGAAATAAATAAGATATATGGAATCCCTGCAGATTTTCAAAGATCTGCGGGGATTTTTTTCGTCGGATTGTTCCTATTTTCACACATGGAAAAATTTTTCAAAATCATCTTGTAAAATCATTCCATTTCAACTATAATCCCTCTGATACATAAAGATAGGTAAGTTTTGAGTAAGTATAAAGTTATAAAAAGAATAACAAAAAGCAGCACAAAGTTTATAATTGAATGAATTAAGCAGGGGGAAAAGTATTTCATGAAAACAGACATGACACAGGGGAAGCCGGTAAAAGTGCTCCTGGGATTTACGATCCCGGTATTTATCGGTAATGTATTTCAGCAGTTCTACAATATGGTAGATGCGGTAGTTGTAGGAAAATTTGTAGGAACAAAGGCACTGGCGGCAGTCGGCTCAACGGGAACGATCATCTTTCTGATCATAGGTTTCCTTCTGGGACTGACAGCCGGATTTACCGTACTGACTGCGCAGAAATATGGTGCGGGAAAAATGGATGAGATGCGCCAGACCGTAGGAAACGCACTGATCCTGACCGCTGTGATTTCCGCAGTTATGACAGCCATCAGCATGACAGGCATGCATGCACTTCTGAAATTCATGCATACACCGGATGATATTTTTAAGGACGCATATGCCTACGTTATGATTATCTGCGGAGGTATTTTTGCCCAGGCATTATATAATATCCTGGCCAGCATCCTACGTGCACTGGGAAACAGTAAAGTGCCACTGTATTTTCTGATCTTATCTGCAATGCTGAATATTGTGCTGGATCTCGTATTTATCATCGTGTTTAAGCTGGGAACGCCCGGAGCAGCCTGGGCTACCATTATTTCCCAGGGCGTATCCGGAGTTCTGTGCCTTATATATATCTGGAAGTTTGTGCCGGAACTTCGTATGAAAAAAGAAGACTGGTATTTCAGACGCGGTCTTGCGTTTAAGCAGATCGGTGTGGGGATTCCCATGGGACTTCAGTATTCCATTACAGCGATCGGAACCATGATGGTACAGTCTGCCTTAAATATGCTGGGGTCTTATGCTGTGGCGGCGTTTACCGCGGGAAGCAAGATCGAGCAGATTTTTACCCAGGCATTTGTGGCACAGGGAACTGCCAGCGCTACCTACAACGCACAGAACATCGGAGCCGGAAAACTTGAAAGAGTGCGCGAAGGATTCCGGGCTTCTCATTTTATAGGAATTATATATTCGGTTGTTGTAGGAAGTTTTCTGTTCTTTGCGGGAAAATATTTCGCATATCTGTTTATCTCGGATAATATTGAAGAAGTGCTTCCCATGGTAGCAATCTATGTAAAATGTGTGGCACTGTTCTTTATTCCGCTGTATTTTGTCAATGTGTTGCGAAATGGAATTCAGGGAATGGGATACGGTCTTCTTCCTATGATGGCAGGTGTGGCAGAACTTGCGGGAAGAGGAATCACCGCTACCATTGCAGCAGGAAAAAGCAGCTATGTTGGTACCTGCCTGGCAAGTCCGGTGGCATGGGTTTTTGCATCGGTGCTTTTATGGGGCATGTATTTTTATGTTATGAAAGATATGTCCCGGAAATTGTACGGTACAAATAAGTTATAAAAAAACCGTGAAATGAGATGCAATTTCCAGAAAGTATGATATAATGAAAAAGCTGGTAACTGATCCGTGCACATCAGTGCGGATTAGCCCGGAAAGTATCAATGGAAAGGTGTCTTTTCGAAAGACACATAAACATAGAGGTGAAATATAAATATGAGCAACGAGGAGAAGAAAGACATCGAAGATAAGATCAATGACGCCATGGCGAAGATTGTCAGTGATACAGTCGGAGATGTCCAGCCTGAGAAAAAATCAGATCCATCCGCTTCTCACGTAACAGCAGAGAACTCAAAATCTGCAGGACATTCGAAGTCAGCCAGACCATCTAATGTGTCGCATGCAAGATCTGCGAGACCATCCGGTGGATCAGGAACTTCAAGATCAGGACGGCCATCTGGCAATGGTACAGTCACTTCCAAGTCAGCGAGGCCGAAGAAGATCAGTTATGTGCCTATTGATGAATCTGAATTTGCCCCCATCGTTCTCCCCAAAAAGAAAAAGCATAAGGCTTTGAGGGTAACTGGAATGATCGCAGCGATGGTTCTGGTTGCTGCCGGGTGTGCGTACGCAGGAGTGTCTTATTACTACACGAATCATTTTTTTGAGGGGACAACGATCAATGGAATTAACAGTTCCAATAAAACTGCGTATGAGGTAGAACAGGAGATCGCCAGTAAGATGGCGGATTACAGCATTGAGATAAAGGCCAGAGATCAGGAAGCACAGACGATCACCGGTTCGGATATCGACTATCGCTATATATCAAGTGGAGAGATATTGAATCTTCTGAAAGAGCAGAAACCTTATGAATGGGTGAAAGGTTTTTTTGAAAAAACAACCTATACAGCGAAAGAGGAGACAGCTTTTGACAAGACCAAGCTGGAGAATGAGGTGAAGTCGCTGAACTGTGCACAGAAGGAGAATCAGGTAGCTCCGGAAAATGCATACGTAAGTTTTAATAATTCTGAGTTCACTATTGTGCCGGAGACAGCAGGAAGTGAGCTGAAGGTAAAAGAAGCTTATCAGATGATCAGTGAGGCCATCAGCAGTGATGACGCGGAAGTAGATCTGGGAAGCAATCCGGATGCTTATGTCACAGCCGATATCACAAGTGACAGTGCTGATCTTCAGGCAACTGTAGATGCATACAACAATTTTGCGAAAGCAAGTATCACGTATACATTTGGGGATGAGACAGTAACTCTTGACGGAAATACGATCAAAGACTGGCTGCAGTTTGACGAGAAAGGACAGCTGATCCAGGATGATGCGTCTTTTAAACAGCATATTGTTGATTATGTAGCACAGCTTGCGGCAGCACATGACACAGTTGGCACAGAGCGGCAGTTCCAGACTACAAGTGGAAGAACAGTATCTGTATATGGATCTGCATATGGCTGGAAGATCGATCAGGACGGAGAGGTAGCACAGCTTACCCAGGAGATACAGTCCGGAACGCAGACGACCAGAGAGCCGGTTTATTCCATGAGAGCCAATTCCTATGGCGTCAATGATCTGGGTAATACTTACATTGAGGTGGATCTGACTGAGCAGTATATGTGGTATTATCAGGATGGAAATGTAATATTTGAGTCGGATATCGTATCCGGACTCGCAAGTGATCCGGATAGAAAAACGCCTCCTGGAATTTTCACCCTGTATTACAAGAAGAGCCCGGATGTACTCCGTGGTACCAAGAAAGCAGATGGAACATATTCTTATGAACAGCCGGTAACTTACTGGATGCCGTTTAACGGAGGAATTGGATTCCATGATGCGGACTGGCAGCCATACTTTGGTGGTGACCGGTATCTCACAGGAGGTTCCCACGGCTGTATCAATATGCCGCCGGATAAGGCAGGAGAGCTTTACAATATTATTCAGTACAATGTTCCGATTATCTGTTTTTATTGATCGGATCTATAGCAATAACAAACAGGAGCCAGCCGGTGATCCGGTGCGGGGCTCCTGTTATTTATAAGGAGGAAAATAATTATGTTTGATCAGACATTCAGTTATGTACTGGCAATTGCGGCGCTGGTAATAGGCGTTATGCTTCTTACAGGTCATGGATCTGTGTTTATGAAAGGTGGGAATACTCAGGCCAGAGCACAGAAATATGATGAGAAAAAAATGGAAAAGTTTTCCGGAATCTGCCTGATTCTTATTGGAATTGCCACCGGGGTCGATGCTTTTACCGAAAGCATGGCAGCAAAGATTGCATATGTGGTTATCTTATTTGTGATCCTCGCAGTTTTTCTGTTTCTTCTCAGAACAAAATGTCTGAAAAAATAATATAGGGCCGATTTCTGTGATCCATAAAAAACCTCTCTGTGGATATCCGGAAACGATTCTTATCGTTTCCGGATTCGCAGAGAGGTTTTTATTTTGAGTAATCCTGTAAAGGTCTGACAGCATTGTGGGAAGCGGTAGATCACATCCGGACAAGTTCCTTTTGATGCATTAATTCCCGGAACTACTATCGTTTAATTTTGTACGGCTGGTATGACGGAATGTCATTGTAAAGACAATGCCCTTTACAATGGAAGTAAGGGAAAGCGCCCACCAGATACCGTCAAGTCCCATTCCCACGTGAGTCAGCAGCATGGCAAGCGGAATTCTGGAACCGGTCAGGATAATGCTGATGATACTGCAGAGTTTGGTCATTCCAAGACCGGACAGAGCACCGATGGTCATCAGCTCAATGGCCATAAACGCCTCGCTGAAACCAATGATGATCAGGTAATTTACGGAAATTCCAAGTGACTCCGGATCATGGAAAAACAGACCGGAGATCGGGCGTGGAAGCAGCACAAAAGATGCGGTTATAATAAGACCCCAGATTGCCAGGATGCCGAAAGAAATGCGGTATCCATGGCGGATGCGGTCGTATTTTTTTGCACCGAAATTCTGTGCGGTAAATGCATTTAATGCAGAGGCAAAACCATCTGCGGTATTCCAGGAAACAGATTCGATCTGCCCGCCCACACGCTGGACAGCGATGGCAGCAGCACCGAAGGCGGAAACCATTCTGGTCAGTACCATGGAGATCATGCAGTAGATCATGCTCTGGATAGCTGTTGGCAGACCAATGCGGAGGATATTTTTATAAAATTTTCCTGGAAAACGTGAGAAAAGATGAAGCCCACGAAGTACATTGGGTTCCAGCCTGGACGTAAAAATACGGAAAACCAACACTGAAAAAACCAGGATCTGAGCAGTTACTGTGGCAATGGCAGCCCCCACAGTCTCAAGCCGTGGAAACGGTCCCACGCCAAGAATCAGGAGTGGATCCAGGATCATATTTCCTACAAGTCCCAGAAAATTGGCCATCAGTGGTGACCTGGAATCTCCCTGAGCTGTGAAAAGTCCGGTGAGGGTCAGGTTCAGGAAGGAAAAAATGATCAGTCCGCAGGTGATCAGCATATAAGATCTGGCAGAAGCATAGGCATCAGGGTCTGCCAGATTAAAAAATCCGATCAGCGGATCGAGAAAAACGATGCTTGCCACAGCAAATAAGAGGCCGAACAGAATGGTCATCTGCAAGGCACTGGCTGCGTAGAAACCGGCTTCTTTATAATCTTTCCTGCCGCAGGCCTGGGCAGTGTTTACCTGTCCGCCCATTCGGGGAAGGGCGACCAGTCCCTGGGAAAGCCACACATACATGCCACCTACCCCTACGCCGGCAACTGCTTTGGATCCCAGAAGCCCGATCCAGGCCATGTCCGTGATATTATAGGCAGTTCCCAGAAAGGAAGAGGCCATGATAGGAAGGGCCAGTTCCGCAAGAGTTTTCAGGATTGGACCGGAAGTAAGGTCTATGGATTTTGATCTTTTCATACTCATCTGCATATCTCCGTAAGGTCAAAAGGCCTGGTGATCCGGTAATCCGGTTTATCCACCTGACCGAAACCGTATTCAGCAAAGATAAAAGGAACTCCTGCTTTCCGGCAGGCATTAAAGTCTCCTATAGTATCACCGATATAAACCGGATCGGAAAGATTATTATCCTCGCGGATCTTCATGATATTTTCCGCTTTGGCCATGCCGGTGTCACCGGGACAGAGATGGCCCTTGAAATAGTGGCCAAAGCCTGTGGATTTCAGGAACACTTCAATATATCCGGCCTGGCAGTTACTGACGATAAAAAGAGGAAAACGGCTGGAAAGGATCTTCAGTGTTTCCTCAAGATCCGGATACAGCGGAGCACATTTGCGAAGCAGTGCCTCGTGCTCTGCCTGGCAGCAGCCGTCAATGATCCGAAGCTGTTCCGCTTCCGAAAGCTCCGGAAAAAGAGCCTTCGCAATATCCGGCAGCAGCTGGCCAAAAAGTCCCATCAGCCGGCTGGAACTTACATCGGTATCCATGTGTTCCGTATGGATAAGGTAATCGCTCCATGCCTCAGCCACGATCCCTGTGGAATCCCAGAGCGTACCGTCAACATCAAAAATAATACTGTCCATCAGAAAAACCTCCCAAAATATCTGTAATATGTAAAAAAGCAACTCTTTGTACTGGACATAGTACAAAACAATTCTATATGAGAAAAGAAAAAAAAGCAACTGTGCTTTTGAAGATTTTATGTTATAGTAAAAGATATGAGGGAAAAAATATGAACTATAAAAATACGATCAGAGGTATTTTCAAAGACAGGCCAAACCGGTTTATCGCCCATGTACAGATCGGGGATCAGCTGGAGACGGTTCACGTAAAGAACACAGGCAGATGCAGAGAACTTCTTGTTCCGGAAACAGAAGTGATCCTGGAAAAGAGTGACAATCCTGCCAGGAAAACAAAATACGATCTGATCTGTGTAAACAAGGCGGGCCGTTGGATCAATATGGATTCCCAGGCTCCGAATAAAGCAGCAGAAGAGTGGGTGGCAGCCGGAAATCTTTTTCCGGAGAAAGTGACTGTCAGGCGGGAGAAGACATATGGAAACTCCCGTTTTGATCTGTATGTGGAATCTGAAGAGCGAAAGGCTTTTATTGAGGTAAAAGGCGTCACCCTGGAAGAAAATGATATCGTGCGTTTTCCGGACGCACCTACAGAGCGTGGGATCAAGCATCTCCACGAACTGATGAAAGCGGCATCTGACGGCTATGAGGCCTATCTTCTTCTGGTGATCCAGATGAAGGACGTACGGTATTTTGAACCGAACCGGGAGACACATCCGAAGTTCGGGGAAACACTTAAGGAGGCAGCAGATGCCGGTGTCCACATCCTGGCCTATGACTGCGCCATCACGGAAGATTCCATGAAGATCTGTGATCCGGTACCGGTGAAATTATAGAAAGGAAACAATATGACCGAAAACATTGCAGAACCCCTTCTGAAATGGTACGATAAAAACAAGAGGATCCTGCCCTGGCGTGATAAGGACAATGCCTATTACACCTGGGTATCGGAGATCATGCTCCAGCAGACCAGAGTGGAAGCTGTGAAACCTTATTTTGCACGGTTTATCCAGGAGCTTCCAGATGTGGCAGCACTTGCGGCGGCGCCGGAGGAGCGTATTGTCAAGCTGTGGGAGGGACTTGGCTATTACAGCCGTGTCCGCAACATGCAGAAAGCGGCCATTCAGGTCATGGAAGAATATGACGGCAGGATTCCTGAAGACTTTGAGACACTTCTCTCGTTAAAAGGAATAGGAAGATATACGGCAGGTGCCATTGCATCCATTGCCTACGGGAAGAAAGTCCCGGCAGTAGATGGAAATGTACTGCGGGTATATACAAGACTAACCGAAAACCATGAAGATATCATGAAACAGTCTGTGCGGAAAGCTGTAGAAAACGAGCTTACAGAGCGGATGCCCAAGGATCGGCCCGGAGATTTCAACCAGGCCATGATGGAACTGGGAGCTGTAGTCTGTGTTCCAAACGGAACGGCAAAATGCGAAGAATGTCCTCTAGGAGAATTCTGCCTTGCCAGAAAACACGGAACAGTAGAAGAACTTCCGGTAAAAGCACCGAAAAAAGCCCGCACCATAGAACAGCGCACCATCCTTGTAATCCAGGACGGTGCCAGCACAGCAATCCGGAAACGCCCGGATACAGGACTTTTGGCAGGCCTTTATGAGCTTCCCAATGTGGAAGGACACCTGACCAAAAAGGCAGCTCTCGCCCAGGTAAAAGATATGGGACTGGAACCCTTAAGGATCGAAGCACTGCCGGATGCGAAGCACATTTTTTCACATATTGAATGGAGGATGTGCGCTTACCGTATCGCGGTATCTTCTCTGGAAGAAGCACCTAGGGAAAAGTTCCTGTTTGCAGATAAGAGAGAATCTGCCGAGAAATATGCAATACCATCTGCGTTTCGCGCATACACCAGATACATGAAGGAGGAAAACACATGAAACTTTTGAGCGTAGCAATACCATGCTATAATTCAGAGGCTTATATGTCAAAATGCATCAATTCCCTGCTGATCGGAGGAGAGGAAGTAGAGATCATCATTGTAGATGATGGTTCCAGTGACCGTACTGCCGAGATTGCAGATGATTATGCCGAGAAATATCCAACCATCGTAAAAGCCATCCATCAGGAAAACGGCGGCCATGGACAGGCAGTGAACACAGGAATCAAAAACGCAACAGGACTTTATTTCAAAGTTGTGGACAGCGATGACTGGGTAAATCAGGATGCCTATTATGAGATCCTGAAGACACTTTACGATCTCACCCGCGGAGCCGAGACTGTGGATCTTCTTATCAGTAATTTCGTCTATGAGAAGCAGGGAGCTACCCGCAAAAAGGTCATGCAGTACAGACACTGTTTTCCAACAAACCAGATTTTCGGATGGGACGAAGTACGCCATATGAAAAAAGGCCAGTACCTTCTTATGCATTCCATGATCTACCGTACCAAACTTCTTCATGACTGTGGAATGGAACTTCCGAAGCATACGTTCTATGTAGATAATCTGTTTGCGTTTGAGCCGCTTCCCTATGTAAAAAATCTCTATTATCTGGATGTGAATTTCTACCGGTATTTTATTGGAAGAGATGATCAGTCCGTCAATGAGAAAGTAATGATCAAACGTATTGATCAGCAGATCCGTGTAAACAAGCTGATGGTGGATGCCTATCTGAAAGCAAATGTAAGCAACCGGAGACTCCGTGCGTATATGTTCAGCTATCTGGATATCATCACAACCGTTTCTTCAATCATGCTGGTAAGAGCTGCAACGCAGGAATGCCTGGATAAAAAACAGGAGCTGCAGGATTACATCAAAGATCAGAATATGGGACTGTACCGGAAACTTCGGAGAAGTCTTTTCGGAAGAGTGTCCAACCTTCCGGGAAGAGGTGGAAGAAAGATGTTTGTGGCAGCCTATAAGATCTGTCAGAAGTTTTATGGATTTAACTAGGACGCAAATAAAAAAGCCCCCAACGGGGCTTTTTTTGTTATAAATTTTGTTCCGGTTTCTTCTTGCTCATCTGTGCCATAGCACGCTGTTCCTCATAATCTTCCACTCTCTGTGGGTAGAACAGCAGATGTCCGAACAATGCCAGTGTGGTACCGAGACATACATCGATCACCGAATGCTGTTTGATAAACATGGTGGACAGGATGATCAGAATGGAAAGGATCAGAGATCCTCTCTGGATCCATTTCTTATCTTTCAGTGCCTGGCAGTGATGGATGGCAAAATAAACAGCCAGGGAATTAAATACATGGATACTTGGCAGGATGTTGGTCGGGGTATCTGTCCTGTAGATTTCTGCAATCAGCTGTGTAAAGATATTGTTTCTCGGGAATACCGCAGGGCGGAGATGCTGAATATTCGGATAGATGTAGGAAACAACAAGGAAAACCGTCATTCCCATCATCAGATTGAAGATCAGCTGGAAATATTCCCGTTTATTCTTATTGCGGAACAGGAAATACACAACTGTCAGTATCACATATGGAAACCATAAAAGGTACGGAATAATAAAAATCTCGCAGAACGGGATCATATCATCAAAAACAGTATGTACAACATGGTAGGCACGTACAGGCCGCTGTTCCAGATATCCAAACAGGATAAGATACACAACGAAATAGATCGCTATGATAAAACCGTGCCTGTATTTTTTTATCTTACTCAACATTTTGCCGCTCCTTTTCTTGATGTATGGCCAAAATGCCATGGGTGTCAGTCTTAAGCTTCTTTTTTGTCAAGTATCTACCTGCTACTATAACACAGGCATTATGATTTTTAAAGGTTTCTTTTCAATGGTCACAGAAAATTCACGCTGGATTCCGCCGGATTCTCCGTCTTTATGCACAGGAAGAGGACGGTCACTTGTAATATGTACGTTTTTGCACTGCGAAATATGTACACCGCGAAGGTGTGTATGTTTTCCCCAGAGTGCACCTGGCAGGCAGAAAAGCATTTTCAGTTTGGAGATTCCTTCAATGACGATTACATCCAGAAGGCCGTCATCCGGACTGGCATCCGGGCAGAACTTAAAGCCGCCTCCTTCGTATTTCTGGTTCATTACAGCCACAAACCAGGTTTTCCCGAAGGTTTGTGGTTCGCTTCCGTCAAAGGTTACCGTAACCGAAGACGGGGTGAGGAAGAGAAACTGTTTCAGCGCCACCATAAGATAGATCAGTTTGCCCATATGGAGACGGTTGAGAAATTTTTTCCCCGGGGTGATCAGGACTTCCTGGCAGACTGCAGCATCGTAACCCATTCCCGCACTGATGCCGAACCGGTAAGAATGGCTGCCAAGATGGATCACAGGAACATCCATGGAAATCGTCCTTCTGTTCTCAAGGATGGAGTGAAGTGCTTCAAAAGGATCAAATGGCAGACCCATGCTGCGGCAGAAATCATTGCCGGACCCAACCGGAATAAATCCAAAGATGACTGAAGACAGATCACGGATCCCGGTAAGTACTTCGTAAATTGTGCCATCACCGCCTACAGTTACCAGCGTTACCGGATCTTCCGGCGTTCCAGCGGCACTGATCTTTTCTGCCAGCACTGTGGCGTGTCCCACATATTCTGTGAGAAAATACTGATATGAAATCCCCTGACTTTCCATGATGCTGCGAAGCCGGTTCCAGACATTACGCCCCTCTCCGGATCTTGAATTGGGATTCACAATAAAAGAATACATAATAAAAACCTCCAAACAACTGTCAGCTTTATCATAACATTGACGTCCGGCTTTTACAAATTAAAATTTCTTAAGGATTTCTATATTTTACATAAACTTAACGTTTTTTCTATGTTGGATTTTACGAAGGCACTTTATACTTGCAACTGTCAGGTGAAAAATGAAGTTGGAGGAAAATTATGATATATCTGGTGGAAGATGACGAAAGTATCCGTGAACTTGTTGTATATACATTAAACAGTCAGGGCCTTGATGCACAGGGATTTGAACGGCCATCACTTTTCTGGAAGGCGATGGAAAAAGAACAGCCTTCTCTGGTACTTCTGGATATTATGCTTCCGGAAGAAGACGGACTGTCTATTTTAAAGAAAATCCGTATCCGTCCGGATGTCCGGAAACTTCCGGTGATCATGCTTACTGCAAAAGGCAGTGAATTTGATACAGTGGTAGGCCTGGACAGCGGTGCAGATGACTATATTCCGAAACCGTTCCGCATGATGGAACTGATCTCCAGGGTACGGGCCCTTCTTCGGAGATCAGAGGACAATGGCGCAGAGGAATACCGCATGGAAAATCTTTATGTGTGTCCGGGAAGACATGAGGTGACCGTTGACCAGGAACCAGTGAATCTGACACTGAAAGAATATGAGATGCTTTGTCTCCTTCTGAAAAACAGTGGAACGGTTCTCTCCAGAACTCAGCTTTTAAATCAGATCTGGGGATATGAATTTGACGGGGAAAGCAGAACCGTAGATGTACATATCCGTACCCTCCGCCAGAAACTTGGTTCAGCCGGTGATCTGGTGGAAACGGTTCGTGGGGTAGGTTATAAGATCAGCGGAAAATGCGCGTAATAAAAACAAAAAACACAAAAAAATAAAAGAGCATTTCGACGGAAAAAGGCTTTGGCCCTTTTCTGGACGAAGTGCTTTTTTCATGCTATAATAGGTGAACCCTGGAGCGTAATCGAGAAGGCTCCAAAGAGCATGAGGTGAAATAAAAAATATGAAATCATTAGTGATCGCAGAGAAACCGTCGGTTGCCAGAGACATTGCCAGAGTCCTCCACTGCAGCCAGAAAGGGAACGGAACCCTGGAAGGAAAAGACTATGTGGTGACCTGGGCACTGGGACATCTGGTAACCCTGGCAGATCCGGAAGAATACGATAAAAAATATACCAAATGGGAACTTTCCACTCTTCCCATGATGCCGGAGAAGATGAAACTGGTGGTGATCCGTCAGACATCCAAACAGTACAATGCAGTAAAAACCCAGCTTTACCGGAAGGATATCGGGGAGATCATCATTGCCACAGATGCCGGACGAGAGGGAGAACTGGTAGCCAGATGGATCCTTGCAAAGGCAGACTGTCATAAACCAATCAAACGTCTGTGGATCTCATCGGTAACGGACAAGGCGATCCGTGACGGTTTTGCCCACCTTAAGAATGGTCATGATTATGATAATCTTTACCGTGCGGCACAGGCAAGGGCAGAGGCAGACTGGTTGGTGGGAATGAACGGAACCAGAGCGCTGACCTGTAAATACAATGCACAGCTTTCCTGCGGACGTGTGCAGACACCGACCCTTGCCATGATCGCAAGAAGAGAGCAGGAGATCCGGGAATTTAAACCGGAAAGCTATTACGGAATTACTATTGAGGCAGGAAACGTGCGCTGGACCTGGCGTGACGGAAAGAGCGGAAGCCTCCGTACATTTAAGAAGGAACGTGCCCAGGAGATCCAGACAAAAGCCGGAAAAGGCAGCATTACCGTAACAAAAGTTTCCAGAAAGCCGAAGAAAACTTATGCACCGGGACTTTATGATCTGACAACTCTTCAGAGAGAGGCCAATCAGAAATACGGTTTTTCCGCAAAAGAGACGCTGAACATCATGCAGCGGCTCTATGAGAACCATAAGGTTCTTACTTATCCAAGGACCGATTCCAGATATATCGGAAAAGACGTAGTTCCTACTATTAAAGAACGTCTTCAGGCATGTGGAACAGGTCCTTACCGGAAACTTGCCGGTGTGCTTGCCAACAAACCAATCCAGGCCAATGCAAGTTTTGTGGATGATAAGAAAGTCAGTGACCATCATGCAATTATTCCGACAGAACAGTTTGTACAGCTGGATCATATGACAAATGAGGAACGGAAAATTTATGATATGGTAGTCCGCCGTTTCTTAAGTGTGCTGTATCCGCCGGCTGTATATGAGCAGGTGAGCATGGAAGGAACGGCAGCAGGAGAAACTTTCGCCGCAAGCGGACGAATCGTAAAAAGCGCCGGATGGAGAGAAGTCTATGAAGGTGGCTGTCAGGATGAGGAAGAAGAGGCGGCTGACAGGCTGAAAGACCAGAAGCTTCCGGCCCTTGCGGAAGGCCAGATTCTTACTGTGGAATCTGCATCCCTTACAAATGGACAGACAAAACCGCCTGCAAGATTTACAGAGGCCACACTTCTTGGCGCCATGGAGAATCCGGTCCACTTTATGGAAAGCCACGACAAAAAGGCGGCAAAAACTCTGGGCGAAACCGGCGGTCTTGGAACAGTAGCAACAAGAGCCGATATCATCGAGAAACTTTTTAACAGTTTTATGATGGAAAAAAGAGGCAATGAGATCTACATTACCTCCAAGGCAAAACAGCTCCTGGAACTGGTTCCGGAAGAACTGAAGAAGCCGGAACTTACCGCAGACTGGGAGATGAAACTCAGCGATATCGCAAACGGGAAACTCCGTCAGGATAAATTCCTCACAGGGATCCGTGAGTATGCCTGTGAGATCGTAGATGAGATCAAGAGCGGACAGGGAACGTTCCGCCATGACAATATGACAAACAAGAAATGCCCCAACTGTGGCAAACACCTTTTGGCAGTTAATGGAAAGAATGCGAAGATGCTGGTATGTGAGGACAGAGAATGCGGATACAGGGAGACGGTATCCAGAACAACCAACGCGCGCTGCCCGAAATGCCACAAGCGGATGGAGATGCTTCTGAAGGGAAAAGAAGAGACCTTTGTATGCCAGTGCGGATATAAAGAGAAGCTTTCAGCTTTCCAGGCAAGACGTGCCAAAGAAGGTGCAGGTGTCAATAAAAGGGATGTGCAGCGTTATCTTAAAAAACAGCAGAAAGAGGCCAACGAGCCGGTAAACAACGCATTTGCACAGGCATTATCAGGAATCAGACTGGATTAAATAAGTTGGCTGTCAGAAGCAGGTACCCGGAGATTTGGATATAGATGCGCCGGTCAGAAAGCAGGTATCTGGCAGAACAGGACAGCAGAAAGAGAGGAAACGGATATGGGATTACACGATGACAGAATGTCAGGAAATATTCAGGATATCGCAAGACTGATCACAAGGCTTCTTCTTAAAGGAGACATGCCACAGTATACACTTCCGGCAGCAGAGGCAGATTATACAGAAGCAGATCATCTTTTTAAGAAGGTTATCGGACTTGCTGATGAGGGAGATATCAACGGAGCGGAAAATGAGCTTCTTATGAATATGGAGGATGATGATCCAGATTATCTGGAACTTGCCCTTACGTTTTATCTGTATCTCAACGATATGGACGGAGATTACCTGGATGACCACGGTTACTCCAGAGAAGAGGTTCTGGACGGAGTGAAAAGCCTGGCAGAGGACTGGGGCGTTACCGGACTGGAGACTCTGGTCTGATGCGGCGGGAAGTTACGCTGGAGGAGATTTCCGACGGCCGTTTATACGAAGCAAATGACATGGTAAAGGCAGACTGCCAGGACTGCAAAGGCTGTTTTGACTGCTGTACGGGAATGGGAGATTCCGTTGTGTTGGACCCGCTGGATGTATGGCGGTTAAGCCAGGGCCTTCATTTAAGTGCGGACCAGCTTCTCACGGGAAAAATCGAACTTGGCGTTACAGACGGGAACATTTTGCCGCATCTTAAGATGGCGGGCGCAGAGGAACGATGCGTATTTCTGGATGGAAACGGGAGGTGCTCCATCCACAGCTTCCGTCCGGGTTTCTGCCGCCTGTTTCCGCTGGGAAGATATTATGAGGATGGTGGATTTAAGTACATCCTTCAGATCCACGAGTGCAAAAAGACCAGCCGCAGTAAGATCAAGGTCCGGAAATGGGTAGATACACCGGATTTCAAAAATTACGAAAAATTTGTCTGTGACTGGCATTATTTTCTTCTGGATGTACAGGAAGTTCTCTATGAGAGTGAGGACAGTGACCTGATCCGAAACCTGAATATGTATGTGGTAAACCAGTTCTATCGGAAACCTTATGATGGAAACCGGGATTTTTATGAGCAGTTTTACGAGAGACTTGCGGCGGGAAAAGAGCTCCTGAGCCTTGGTATGTGAAACAGACCAGGCAGCGAGGCAGGCTGAATTACCTGCCGGAAAGTCTCTTAAGCGGAGGAAAGAAAGGATTTTTTAACATATGAACTTAAATCAGCTCACATATTTTGTGACGCTTGCCCAGATCGAAAATTATACCAGGGCGGCCAAGCGGCTGGATATTACACAGCCAAGCCTCAGCCATGCCATCTCCAACCTGGAAAAAGAACTCCAGGTTCCACTTTTTGAGCGTCACGGAAGAAATGTGACCATGACCAAATACGGGGAAATGTTTCTGAAATATGTGCAGGATTCCTTACATATCCTGAATCTTGGTGTGGAGAGGATCCAGGAGGCGGCAAGGATTCCAGGCGGAAGCATTTCCATCGGATATATCCATACCCAGGGACGCAGATTTATTCCGGAACTTGTACGTGGGTTTCTTGATGAGCAGGAAGGGAAGAAGATTGATTTTCATTTCCAGAATGCAGCTACCGGGAACCTGATCCGGGGCCTGAAAGAAGAAAAGTTTGACATGATCTTCTGCTCCCGTGCGGAAGGGGAAAAAGAGATCAGTTTTGTACCGGTAGCGGAAGAAAAACTGGTGGCTGTTGTACCGGAAGATCATGCTCTTGCCGGAAAAAATACAGTGACCATAGAGGAACTGGGCCAGTATCCCCAGGTGACTTTTACCCCTACCAGTGGGCTGTATTTTGTGGTGCGTGAACTTTTTGAAAAAGAGGGGATCGTACCGGAAACCGCTTTTGAAGTGGAGGAGGATGGCGCCCTCGCGGGAATGGTGGCAGAAGGGTTCGGTGTGGGAATCGTGCCGGATGTGCCGGTGATCCATACTCTGCCTGTGAAGATCTTAAATATCGAGAATCTTCATTACCGCCGTTACATATACATGGGAATGTTGAAAAAACGGTACCCAAGTTCTCTTGTGGAGCAGTTTCGGGATTATATTTTCAAACATTACCGGATCTATGAAGTGATACAGTAGAATACCTGTGAAAAAATTGTATGAAAAAATCTCTGCTTTTGTAATAATAGGGCAGAGATTTTTTTAATCGAATCAAGGAAGTCCCCTGCTTCACTTGCGAAAAGCAATAAGCAGCGGGGGGAGTTGCTTGTATCAGGAGGAGTGATCCTCCTGATAAACTGCGAAGCAGTTATTCGGTGTAGAGCTGTGTAGCGAATGCGGATTGCGAATATCCGTTTGACTGTAGATTTCAATAGGATTTTGGTTATGAGGGCAGAGGAAGAAGTGTGATTCCGGGTGTCAGGGCTCATTCTTCGGTAAGATATGTGACAGGATTCCCTGAAAAAATCATAGAAAATATCTATGAATTACATGTGCAAATTCAATAAAAGTTTAGGTTGAGATAAAAATGACCAGTTGGTATAATAAGAACAGACACTTGGTTTAAAGTGATAAAGTGATGACGGAAATCCGTGATACAACGAACGAAGCAAAGGAGAAGTTATGAACCAGTTAGAAGTATTAAGAGAGAGCCTTGGACAGTGCGATGAGATCATCCTGGACGCACTGCTTATGAGAAACAGAATCGTAGAGGACATCATGGTATACAAGGAAGCCAACAATCTTCCGGTACTGCAGCCGGAGCAGGAGGCGAAGCAGAAAGGATGGCTGGAAGCCAGAATGGAAGGCAGACGCCATAAGAAAGAAGTTAATGATGTTTTCGCAAGCATCACACAGAACAGTAAGAGAATCCAGTCCAGAAATCTTTTCAACTACAATATTTTCCTGATCGGATTCATGGGCGCAGGGAAATCCACAATCTCTGATTATCTGAAGAACGCGCTGGCTATGGATGTTGTGGAGATGGATCAGTGTATCGTGGAGAGACAGGGAATGAGCATTTCCGATATCTTTGAGACTTACGGAGAAGAGTATTTCCGTGAGCTTGAGACAAACCTTCTCATTGAGATGCAGTCTCAGTCCAATGTTGTCGTATCCTGTGGCGGTGGTGTTCCCATGAGAGAGCGCAACGTTGTTGAAATGAAGAAAAACGGCCGTGTTGTACTCCTTACCGCAAAACCTGAGACGATCCTGGAGCGTGTAAAAGACAACCATGACCGTCCGCTGCTTGAGAACAACAAGACGGTTCCGTTCATCGCAGATCTGATGGAGAAACGTCGTGCGAAATACGAGGCAGCAGCCGACATCGTTATTGAGACCGATGGTAAGAGCGAGCTTGAGATCTGTGAGGAGATGATCCACAGACTTCGTGAGGCAGATGCGAATAAATAATTACTGATTACAGAAACAGAATATTCTTACATAATAAGAGGACAGCTGTCCAATAAACCGTACAGAAACAAGACGGGAATTGGACAGCTGTCTTTTTGGCTGTCAGGAGATCTCCTTTGGAAGGTCTCCCGAAGCTCTTAATTTGTTTTATAGAAAATCTCTTTTGATGTTTTCTCGATCACAAACTTCTTAAAGGCTTCCACAACCGGAGGATGGTATACATCTTTCAGCATGGCCATGTAGAAATTTCTCTGCCAGCTTGGAGAAACAAGGGGCAGGATCTTAAGATCCAAAGAATGAAGGATGGGGATATCCGGGGCAATGCAGATGCCGAAATCATTGGCAACAAATCCTGCGGCAACCTGGTCCTCATCGATCTCAAAGGCCACATCCGGGTACTGACCGATACTCTTAAACAGCTGGTCGATGATCTGGCGGAGCCCACTTCGTTTCTTAAAAATGATCTGTTTGTAAGGAAGGGTTTCCTCCAGATGGATCTCGGATTTCTCCGCAAGAGGATGGCCGGGCGGAACAATAACCACCAGGTCCTGTTTGGCAACCGGGATAAACTCGATCAGCGGTTCGTCATCAAATTTGGAACAGAAGCCGATATCATATTTCTTCTCTTTCAGCCCGGTAAGGATATCGCCGGTAAGAACCTTGTCACAGAACAGATTGAAATTGATCTGTTTTCCTTCGTTGGCGGTGAGAAAATTGCGGATGATCTTCGGCACAAAATCAACTCCAAGGGTCCTGAGAAAAGCCACATCAATTTGCCCTTCTCCTTTTCCTGCAAGCTGGAGGCCGTTTACAGAGGAATCCAGCCGGTTCAGGGTTTCTTCCACATCTCCCAGAAAAGTCTTGCCATATTTGGTGAGAGAAACATTCCGTCCGTTTTTTTCAAATAATTTCACTCCAAGTTCTTCCTCCAGGGAAGAGATCGCATGACTTAAACTGGGCTGTGTGATCGCCAGAACATCAGCAGCTTTCGTGTAATGTTCCAGATGCGCCAGTGTCACGAAATAACGAAGATGATACAGGTTCATTTTCGAAGCTCCTTTCGTAAGTTTAGCTGAATGTTTTATTCAGGCAGATTCCAGTGAAGTCGGATGATCAGAAGGAATTGCCGGTCTGACTGCTGTGACGGTGGCAGTACAGTGAAAATGTTTTTATATAGTATACCACGATATATTGATAAAATCTATGAATTCTCCTGGTACAATCAATTTGTTTTGTATTTAACGAAGTTATATAATGCTTATAGAAAAAAGATACAAAATAATTAAAAAAAACCTAAAAAAATTATTTATATTTTCAGGAGGAGTTATCATGTCAAAAGAATTTCCAATTACAATCAGTTCCTGGACACTTGGGGATCAGTGCAAATTTGAGGACCGTGTAAAAGCTGCCAAAGAAGCTGGCTATGAGGGAATCGGCCTGAGAGCGGAAACCTACGTAGATGCCCTGAATGAGGGACTTTTCGATAAGGATATCCTGGCAATCCTGGATAAATATGACATGAAGGTAACAGAGGTTGAGTATATCGTACAGTGGGCAGAGGAGCATCGTTCCTACGAGCAGAAATACAAAGAACAGCTCTGCTTCCATATGTGTGAATTATTTAACGTAAAACAGATCAACTGTGGACTGATGGAGAACTATTCTGTGGAGTATACAGCACAGAAACTTCGTGAGCTCTGTCAGAGAGCTGGCAAATACATCATCGGCGTTGAGCCAATGCCATACAGCGGAATCCCGGATGTAAAAAAAGGCTGGGCTGTTGTAAAAGCTGCTGACTGCGAGAATGCAAAACTGATCCTCGATACATGGCACTGGGTAAGAGCAAACCAGCCGATCGAACTTTCTGTACTTGAGGGAATCCCGGCAGATAAGATCGTATCCATCCAGATCAACGATGTATGGGAAAGACCATATGCGACAACTATCTTAAGAGATGAGTCCATGCATGACCGCCTTGCTCCTGGAACCGGAATCGGAACAACCGTACCGTTCGTGAAAATGATCCGTGAAAAAGGAATTAAACCAAACGCTATCGGCGTAGAGGTTATCAGCGATGCAAACCTTGAAAAAGGTATCGAGTATGCTGCAAAACATACATACGAGAACACAAAGAAGGTACTGGAAGAAGCCTGGCCAGAGGTACTTTAATCAGAAAGGAGAACCCACATGAAATTCAATGCGATGTTTCAGCCGATCGAGATCGGCCCTATGACCGTAAAAAACCGTTTCGTTGTTCCGCCAATGGGAAATAACTTTGCAAATACAGACGGAACTATGAGCGAGCAGTCCGCTGCATATTATAAGGAAAGAGCAAAAGGCGGATTTGGCCTGATCACTATCGAGGCTACCGTCGTTCACAAAGGCGCAAAGGGCGGCCCGCGTAAACCATGTCTCTATGATGATTCTACCATCGAGAGCTTCCGCAAAGTTATTGACGGATGCCATGCGGAAGGTGCAAAAGTTTCCATCCAGCTTCAGAATGCAGGTCCGGAAGGAAATGCAAAGAACGCAGGAGCACCGATCACAGCAGCAACCAGCATCCCGTCTGTATGTGGACGTGACATTCCGAAACAGCTTACAACAGAGGAAGTTTATGAGCTGATCAAAGGATATGGCGAGGCAGCAAGAAGAGCCATGGAAGCAGGTGCAGATGCTGTTGAGATCCATATGGCACACGGCTATCTGGTAAGCACATTCCTCTCTCCAAGAACAAACAAGAGAGTGGATGAGTTTGGCGGATGCTTTGAGAACCGCATGCGTTTCTCACGCCTGATCATTGAGGAGATCAAGAAAACAACACAGGGCAGGATTGCGATCCTTGCAAGAATCAACTGTGCAGATGAGGTTCCAGGCGGCCTTGACATCCATGACAGCGCGGCGATCGCAGCATACCTGGAAAGCTGCGGACTGGATGCCATTCACGTATCCCGTGCCGTTCATATCAAAGATGAATTTATGTGGGCACCGACGGTTATCCATGGTGGATTCTCCGCATCAGAGGTTGAGGAGATCAAACGTGCGGTAAACATTCCGGTGATCACAGTCGGACGTTATACAGAGCCACAGTTTGCAGAACTGATGGTAAAAGAAGGAAGAGCAGACCTTGTAGCATTTGGCCGTCAGAGCCTTGCAGATCCTGCTATGCCGAAAAAAGCACTGGAAGAGCGTCTGGAGGATATGACTCCATGTATCGCCTGTCTTCAGGGATGTGTTGCAAACATGTATGCAGGAAACCCGATTTGCTGTCTGACCAACCCGTTTCTTGGACATGAGGCAGAGCCAATTGCTAAGACAGAGAATCCGAAGAAAGTTATGGTGATCGGCGGTGGTGTTGCAGGACTTTGCGCTGCATTTATCGCAAAAGAGAAAGGACACGAAGTAACACTTTATGAAGCAGGAGATGTTCTCGGCGGAAACATGAGACTTGCGGCTTATCCACCAGGAAAAGGTGATATCACAAACATGATCCGCAGCTATATCCACCGCTGCCAGAAAGACGGCGTGAAGATCGTGATGAACTGTGAGGTAACTCCGGAGCTTATCAAAGAGGAGAAACCGGACAGTGTGATCATCGCAACGGGTTCCAAGACTCTGATCCTTCCTATCGAGGGAATCGACAATCCGGCCATCATCCACGGTTCTGATCTTCTGGACGGAAAGAGACCAGCAGGCAAAAAAGTTCTTGTTGTGGGCGGTGGAATGGTAGGATGTGAGACCGCTGCATTCCTGGGCGAGCAGGAGCATGATGTAACGGTGATCGAGTTCCGTGATACCGTAGGTGCAGACGTGATCCATGAGCACAGAGTCTATCTCATGAAAGATTTCGAGGACTACGGAATCAAAGAGATCACCGGAGCAAAGGTATGCAAATTCTATGAAGACGGTGTAGAGTACGAGACAGCTGACGGAGTACGTCATGAGACAAGAGGATATGATTCCGTTATCCTTTCCATGGGATTCCGCAATTACAATCCACTTGAAGAAAAGATCAAAGATCTTGTACCTGAGACACACGTGATCGGAGATGCCATCCGTGCAAGACGTGCACTGGATGCAACAAAAGAGGCTTATGAGGTAGCTTCCAGACTCTGATGGGATATCCGCCTGACAGCGTCAGGCACCGGATCATATCAATACACAAGAAAATAATTGTCCAATAAACAGGACAGAAGAAAAATAAAAGAAACATCCTGACAGGCACCGGAGAAAACATCCGGTGGCTGCAAGGAGAGAATGCAGGAGGAAAAAAGAAATGGAACAGAGAATTAAAGGAACAACTGGTTTACTCGCGCTGATCGGAAGTCCGGTAGGACACTCCGGATCACCGGCTATGTACAACTTCAGCTTCCAGTACCATAACCTGGACTATGCTTACATGGCATTCGATATCAAAGAGGATCAGGTTCCGGCAGCTCTTGATGCAATGCGCCTTTTCAAAATGAGAGGATGCAACGTAACCATGCCTTGCAAGAACAAAGTAGCTCAGTGTGTAGACGAGCTTTCACCGGCAGCAAAGATCATCGGCGCTGTAAACACCATTGTGAATGAGGATGGAAAACTTGTAGGACATATCACAGACGGTATCGGATTTGTCCGCAACTTAAAAGAGCACGGCGTTGACGTAAAAGGCAAAAAGATGGTAGTCTTAGGAGCAGGCGGAGCAGCTACAGCTCTTACTGTACAGTGTGCCCTTGACGGAGCAGCATCCATCGCGATCTTCAATCCGGATGACCCGTTCCTTGAAAGAGCAAAAGGAACAGCAGAGAAGCTTGCAAAAGAAGTACCGGACTGCAAAGTAAGCGTATACTGCCTGGACGATCAGGACAAACTGAGAGAAGAGATCGCAAACGCAGACATTCTTGCAAACGGAACACTTGCAGGAATGAAACCACACGATGACCTTACTCTGGTTGACAAATCCATGTTCCACAAAGATCTTGTCGTTGCTGACTGCGTATACAATCCTGCAGAGACAAGAATGGTAAAAGAGGCAAAAGAAGCAGGCGTAAAACTTGCAGTAGGCGGAAAAGGAATGCTTCTGTGGCAGGGCGCTGAGTCCTATAAACTGTACACAGGACTTGAGATGCCTACAGATGAGTACCAGAAATTCCAGGCTGAGAACGAAGGGAAATAAGGATCATGAGCCAGACAGGTAAGAAAAATTTGGTAATTACTTCTATCGCGCTGTATTTTACATATTTCATTCACGGAATCGGAGCTTCCATCATGGGCCAGTACAAGCCGGAGCTTGCGGCTCACTGGGGAGCAAAGGCTTTAAGTGACGGAACTATGGATGTCAGCATGGTAGTATCCGTAATCGCTGCACTGGGACTTGGAAGACTGATCTCCCTTCCGTTTTCCGGTCCCCTGTCCGACAAATTCGGACGCAGATTAAGTGGAATCATTGGTGTGATCTGCTATGCAGCATACTTTATGGGAATCGCATTTGCTCCGTCTATGGGCGTTGCCTATGCCTTTGCCATTGTAGGTGGTATCGCAAACTCTTTCCTGGATACCTGTGTAAGCCCTACATGCATGGAAATCTATGTAAACAATCCTTCTGTGGCGAACCTGTTTACAAAATTCTCCATGTGTATCAGTCAGTTCCTACTTCCGTTCCTCATCGGATTCGTAGCAGCGGCTAATATGTCCTACAGAACCATCTTTATCGTTGCAGGTGCTGCAATCTTCATCGATGGAATCCTGATCCTGTTCCTGCCATTCCCGGACAGAAATACAACAGGTGCAGAAAAGAAAGAGAAAACAAAGTTAAAGATCACTCCTGCGGCAATTGCAGCGATCCTCATTGGATTTACAAGTTCTTCCACATTCATGCTGTGGCTGAACTGTAACCAGGAGCTTGGAAAACTTTATAATTTAAGTGATCCTTCCAAGATCCAGTCCTTCTATGCAGTTGGAACTTTTGCAGCGATCCTGTGTTCCTCTGTATTTATCAAAAAAGGACTGAAAGAGATCAATATCCTGATCATCTATCCGCTGATTTCCTTTATCATGCTGGGACTGTGCTACTTTATCCAGAACCCGACTATCTGCCTCATCGGTGGATTTGTCATCGGTTTCGCAGGCGCAGGCGGTGTATTGCAGCTGGCAGTTTCCACAACCGCTGAATTCTTCCCGGAGAACAAGGGAACTGCAACATCCATGGTTATGATCGCATCCAGCGTTGCAAACTATACCATCCTGACACTGGCAGGTTACATTACAAAGACTGCCGGAACCAGCGCTCCGAGAATGATCCTGCTTCTTAACATGGCAGTGACATTCATTGGAATCCTTCTTGCACTGTTTGTCAAGATGAACCGTGGAAAAGAAGCCTGAGACAGGGTGGAAATAAGTGAATGATCAGTTACGGTTCGCAGGTCACGGAGTGAACCGTAACAATCATTGTATGGATTCGGACGAAGATGACGGAATCTGTACAAAATAAAGTTCCAATTCGGGAACAATTCCCGGATTGGACTTTGATGTTTCTGGAAATGTTTGTTAATTAACAAACTTCCAGAACAAAAGATACTATATATGTATTATCAAAAAAACTGACAAAGGAGAATCGTTATGGCGCGTGCAGCAAGACAGAGAAGAGAAAACGAACTGCCCTACATTCCGTTTGGGCCATTTCAGGTTCGTCTTCCCTTTATTCATTACAAACTTGAGTCCGTAGAATTTATCCAGGGCCTGATCCTTGGCGTTACGGCACTTGCAGCTGTCCCTTATCTGGAACAGTATCTGGGACTGCCTTATGAGCTGGCATGGAGCTGTGTCATCATAGAAACCATGCTGTATATGCTACACAGTTTACTTGGTGATCCGGTAGTTCCCGGATGGATCACGCCGACCCTTCCGCTGACTATCGTATTTCTGGAAGGCTTTCCCCTGGGAAAAGAGCGTATCCAGGCAATGATCGCCCTGCAGATGCTGGTTGGTCTTGTGTTCATATTTATGGGCGTTACCAAACTTGCGGATAAATTTGTCCATGCTGTACCGGATTCCGTCAAGGGTGGAATCCTTCTTGCAGCGCCGGTTACGGTTATGGCAGGTCAGCTGGGAGAGGGCGGCAATATGCACAAATATCCCTTGGCGATCGTCGCAGGTGTTGGCCTTCTGATCCTGATCAGTTTTTCGGATAAATACCAGGAGAAGAGAAAGAACAATAAATTTCTGGATCTTGTTGCCCGCTATGGAAACCTTTTCCCGTATCTAATCGCCATGGTAGTTGGCCTTCTTGTGGGGGAGCTGGACAAACCGGGATTAGAGATTGGAACTTTTATCAAGATCCCGCAGTTTAAAGAGATCATCTCACAGGTAAGTATTTTCGGTGTGGGAATCCCGCCGCTTTCCATGTTTATCAAAGCGCTTCCTCTGGCACTTGTATGCTATGTTATCGCATTTGGTGATTTTGTTACCACAGAAACCCTGGTTACTGAGGCACGTCAGTCCAGAGATGATGAGTACATTGATTTCAATTCCAGCCGTTCCAACCTGGTCAGCGGACTTCGAAATCTGATTCTTTCCATCATCGCACCGTTCCCGCCCCTTTCCGGTCCGTTATGGGTTGGCATGACCGTATCTGTCTCCATCCGTTACAAAGAAGGAAAGAAAGCCATGAAGTCTCTTCTTGGCGGTATGGCGTCCTTCCGTATTGCAACTTTCTTAAGTGTGCTGATCATTCCAGTTGTAAGTTTCTTCCGCCCGATCTTCGGAGTTGGTTCTTCCATCACTCTGATGTTCCAGGCCTTTGTCTGTGCAAGGATCGGTATGGATTACTGTAAGACAGACCGTGACAAGATGATCGCAGGTGTTATGGCTGCTGTCCTTGCAACCCAGGGAACTGCATGGGCATCTGCATGGGCTCTGGCTGTTGGTTTCGGACTGAATATCTTCCTTTCCAACTGGGACCCAAGGAAAAAATCACAGGAAAATGTCATTGAGGAAAAAACTGAGAAATAATAAGTAAAGCGATAAAAGAAAATAGGAACTGCACTGGATGGGTCAGCGCAGTTCCTATTTTTGTCATGAGATTTGTTTTTGTTACAAAATAGATTTGCTATTATGGGATTAAAGCGGATAAAATCATCCGCATTTGCTATTTGGTTAAATTTGTTACATTAATTGGGATTAAAATTTGGTCTATAATTCACGTTCTTTCTTAAACGAAGCCGTAGATCCTTTCAATGGGAGGTTACAGGATCACAGGCTTTTGTGGATAATGTCAAGAACCTGTTCAAGCTCGTTGACATTGATCTGCCCCGGTGCGGAAGCTTTGGTAGCGGCACCGAAGGTAAGGGCGGAACCAAAGGTTTCGCCAGTGAGACGGCTGACAACACCGGTTCCTGCCATGGACATGGTAATGATCGGGCGGTCGGCGAACTGCTCGGACATTTCCAGTGTTGCACTTAAAAGGGTAAGTACGTCCTGTTTGCTCTTAGGCATAACAGCCATCTTCGGGATATCTGCGCCATAATCCTGCATCATGCGGAGACGGCGCACGATCTCATCTTTCTCAGGAGTTGCATCAAAATCATGGTTGGAAGCGATGACTTTTACGCCATAGCTGTGAGCTTCCTGGATCATGCTTTTTACGATCTCTTCGCCTGTGAAGGCTTCTACATCAATGAAATCTACATAGCCGCTTTTTGCAACAGCCATGTTGAGGGCTTTGTAATCTTCGCTGGAGATTGCTTTTTCTCCGCCTTCCTTTGCAGTACGGAAGGTAAAGAGAATCGGAGTGTCCTTTAAAACGGTCTGGAGATCTTTTGCCACATCAAGAACTTTGTCTGTGTCAAAAACATTCTCGAACCAGTCCACACGCCATTCTACAACATCCACCGGGATTCTTTCGAAGGTTCCTGCTTCAAGAAGGATATCCTCCTTTGTCTGTCCAACGATCGGGACACAGATCTTCGGTCTGCCCTCTCCGATTGTGATATTTCTTACCTGAACTGTTTTCATAATGGTCCTTTCCGATACGGATGGGATTTTATCAGTCATCGTATCTGATATTAAGAATCTCTTTCATATGCTCGATCGGCATCGGCTCGCCGGTCCACAGTTCAAATGCAGCGGAGCCCTGGAAAAGCATCATGCCAAGGCCGTTCATTGTCTTGCAGCCAACTTCCTTTGCCATGGAACGCATAGTGGTTTCAAGAGGGGAGTATGGTACGTCAACAACGATAAGCTCCGGACGGAAATAAGATTTATCCGGGACAACGGACTGGCCTTCCAGCGGTTTCATTCCAACGCCTGTGGCATTTACAAAAATATAACTGTCAGCCATTTCTTTTTTCAGCTGGTCAAGGTCGGAGAGATCATAGAGAACTGCGTGGCTGGATGTTCTTGTGTTGATCTTTTCAACAGTAGATACGGCACGGTCCCAGAACTCATCCTTACGGTTAAAGATCACGATCTCGCCTACACCGTCAAGTGCAGCCTGGATCTCAATAGCAGTAGCAGCACCGCCTGCGCCTACGATGGTCATTTTCTTTCCGATGGCGTCAATGTTGTTGTCTTTCAGTGCTGCCATAAATCCGATGCCATCTGTGATGTGGCCTGTAAGATGGCCGTGATCATTGACGATGGTGTTTACAGCACCGCACATTTCTGCTGCCGGTGAAAGCTCGTCAAGGTACTGGCCTACCAGAGTCTTGTTCGGCATGGAAACGTTGGAACCTCTCATTTTCAGAGTACGGATGGCTTTTACAGCATCCTCGATCTCATCTGCGCCAACTTCAAATGCAAGGTATGCATAGTCATAGCCAAGCTTTGCAAAAGCTTCGTTCTGCATGGCAGGAGAGCTGGAGTGACGGATCGGATAAGCCATAAGACCGATGAGCTCTGTGTGTCCTGTGATTCTTTCTGACATGGTAATAACTCCTCTCATTGGTAAAAATCTTGGGTAACTTTTTTAAAACCTCCCGCCACATCAGTCTGAAGAAGTTGCGGATGTTCTTCGGACGGCTGCAGCGGGAGGAAGACGTGGAAAATCTATAGACACTCCGTGGAGCGGACTTTATAACATATGAAAATGCCCGTCAGGAGGTTATAGCGATGATATTAAAGGTATCCTCTCTGCTCGAGAATGGTAAGGATGTTACGTCCTTCCTGGGTACCGTCAATGATTCTTCTTGCTCTCTGGCTGTCGCCGATGTTCATGATCTCAACATCCTCAGAAGAAAATTCTTCTGCAAGGCTCTGGTAAAGCTGTCCCTGGGCTCTCATTCCGAGACATACGAAACCGTATTCAAATGGAAGCTCATAAGGCTCGCCGTCACCTTTTACAAGGAAGGAAGAATCCTTAACCTCAAGGAGAGCAGTTTTTGTAAGCTGATGTACATTGTGTTTTTTCATCATGGCCTTTGTGTCGTTCTTGCTTACCGGATCAAGGTCACGTCCGATCTGATCCATCATCTCAACGATAGAGATGTCTGCATTTCTGTCTGCGAAGAATTCCACAACATCAAGACCTACAGCACCGCCGCCTACGACAACGACTTTTTTGCCTTCCAGATCCTTTGGAAAATCATTAATGTGGTTGATCATACCAAGAATAGAATAAATATTATAGTCCTCGTTGTCAATACGATCCTTCAGTCCTGCGATCGGAGGCAGAAGAGGAGCGGAACCGGTGGAACTTACGATGATATTCGGATGGAACTTGCGAATGTTCTCCGGTGTTCCTTCTGTATTTGTGAAGATATAAAGGTTCTCAAGCTGCTCTGCGCGGTGCATGAGATAGTGCGGGAAATCAGCCAGACGGTTCTTTGCAGGGATTTTTGAGATCAGAGATGCAAGTCCGCCAAGCTCGCTGCCTTTTTCCAGAAGGAAGGTGTTGCAGCCAACCTCTGCGGCTGTGCAGGCAGCTTCCAGTCCGGCAGTACCACCGCCGATAACAACCACGTTGCAGTTTTTGTTTACATGCAGTTTCTTATATACATCGCCCTCAAGAACAGACGGGTTTACGGTACAGCGGATCGGACGGTTTACACCGATACGGTTTCCGGCGCATCCAATGTTACAGGAGATACATTTGCGGAGATCGCACTCATGCCCTGTGGCAACTTTGTTTACCCATGCAGGATCAGCGATAAGGCCGCGTCCCATACCGATAAGATCTGCGTCGCCGTCAGCGAGGATTCTCTCGGCAACTTTCGGGTCACGGATGTTACCCATGGAAATACACGGTTTGTTGAATTTTTCTTTTACAGCTTTTGCCATGTAGGAACGCCATCCATCCGGAAGATAGTTTGCGTCGATCTGGTACTGGATGGAACCGTTGAGACCGCAGGAAACGTCGAAGATATCAACTTCTTCCTGAAGGTAATCCAGATATTCCAGAGTATCATCAAGTGTGTTTCCACCTTCCATCAGCTCATCTGCACTGAGACGGAGCATGATCGGAAAGAATGGTCCGACCTGTTTTCTTACCTCGTCGATGACCATGCGGCAGAAACGGGTACGGTTCTCAACAGATCCGCCGAACTCGTCGGTACGCTTGTTTGTGATCGGGGAAAGGAACTGGCTGATCAGGTAGGAATGTCCTGCGTGGATCTCTACTGCGTCAAAACCGGCTGTCTGTGCACGTTTTGCAGCCTCGCCGTATTTCTTTACAATGTGAAGGATCTCTTCTCTGGAAAGAGGACGCGGGATCTCGCCGCCTTCTTTTGACGGAACATCAGATGCGGAAACCGGCTGCATGTTGATCCTGGAAGAAATTGCGGAAGCTCCTGCATGGTTGATCTGGATCGCAATCTTTGTTCCATATCTGTGGATGTTCTCACAGAATTTGAAAAGACGTGGAAGATAGTTGTCATGATCGATACGAAGCTGGGTAGTACCGTTGGAACCTTGCGGGGAATCGATGCTTGCGTTCTCTACGATAATGAGGCCTGTGCCACCCTTTGCACGCTGCTCATAGTAGTTGATATGAAGAAAACTCATTTCGCCGTTCTGCTCACCGTAGTTGGTACCCATCGGCATCATAACAATACGGTTCTTAATAGTCATATTTTTAACGGTTAAAGGGGAAAAAATATGCGGATAATCATTCTTCATCTGGAAAAACCTCCCTGGTTATTTTTTAATAGAATCGTTTGTTTGTGTTAATTATATAACAAAAATATCTATAAAACTAATTCATAATACCAGTAATATAATAAAAATAATCTATAGATTTTTAGCGGATGGAAAGTGACTGGAAAATAGTGCAGGATTCCAGGGTTTACATACAGGACTTTAGCGTGTTATCATAACAAATAAAAAAGATACAGAATGCGGGGAGACGGGGCAGATATCCGTAATTTATATTTGCTGCTGCAGGTGGTTAAATATAAGATCGTATTACCGTGTACTGTATAAAGACAGGAGATAGAAAAATGGAATTCTGGGATATTTACGATGCAGATAAGAAACCGACGGGACGTACCATGAAACGGAATGACTGGTGTCTGAAAGATGGGGAATATCATCTGACAGTCCTTGGCGTGGTTGCAAGGCCGGATAAAACCTTTCTGATCACCAAACGTGTGATGACAAAAGCCTGGGCTCCGGGCTGGTGGGAAGTTTCCGGTGGCGCTGCCCAGGCAGGTGAGGGATCCAGGGAGGCAGTGCTCCGTGAGGTAAAAGAAGAGACAGGACTGGATGTAAGAGAGGCAGAGGGAGGATATCTTTTTACCTATAAAAGAGAGAATCCTGGTGAGGGAGATAATTATTTTGTGGATGTGTACCGTTTTGTGATGGATGTGCAGGATAAGGATCTGGAACTTCAGACTGAAGAAACAGACGGATATATGTTTGCAACTCTGGATCAGATCAGGGCGTTTGCGGCTGAGGGAAAATTCCTGCATTATGACAGCATTAAGAGGGCATTTGAGTTCTGAGAGAAGCTGAGTATGATGAACTTAAGCTGTGTCTGGGTCCTGCTGAAAGTTGCTTACTGTTTGTGTGAGAGCAAAACGATGATCGTGGCAATGGGAAATATAAGAATTTCTGACTGATTTTCTATACAGATATAAAACAAGTGTTGTTTTCTGTGGATTTTTATTTTTAAAAACGTTGTTTTCTGCCTTGTTTTAGAAGAATTGTATTGACATTAAAATGGATAAATAGTAAAATTTATCGTAGGGAAATTGTAAGCCGGATGAACAAAATCCGGCTTATCGAATATTAAATCGATTGAAAAAACTATGGTATTGATTTTGACAATGCCATATTACGAAATTTTTGAAAGCGAGGAATCATCATGGCAGATGAACATAAAGACCAGATCAGAATCGTACAGGAGACCGTAGCCGGTAAGGAGATCACATTTGCCCATATCATGGGTGGTCCGGCACCGATCATATATCAGAAGCTTGGACTGAATCCACAGGTGGACTATGGATCATCTGCGATCGGAATCATGAATATGACACCTTCCGAGTCTGCTGTGATCGCATCCGATATCGCAGTGAAGAGTGGTAATGTATATCTTGGTTTTGCAGACCGTTTTACAGGAACTCTGATCATAACGGGAGAGATTTCCGATGTGCAGACAGCAATGGAAGAAATCGTGGACTATTTCCGTGATACCCTGGGATATGTGGTTTGCAAGATCACCAAGAGATAAGGAAGTGCACCATGGAAGAAAGGATAACGAAGGAAGAACTGCTGGAGCGGCTGTTTCATGATGATTATGAGAACCTTAAGGGAAAAAGACTTCGACTGACCCGGGTGCGTGTACCTGGAAAAGAGCTTTCTTTTGCACATGTTTTTACACCAAGTGATAAATCTGTCTATGAGAATCTTGCGTTACATATCGGTGTTCATGAAGGCGAGGACCATAGAGGAGATGCGATCGGTATGGTCAGAGTCACACCCTGGGAGGCGATCGTAGTTGCGGCAGATGTTGCAGTGAAGGCAGCTCACGTGGAAGTAGGATTTATGGATCGTTTCTGTGGAACGCTGATTCTGACAGGCGGTTTTACGGAAGTGATGACAGCTGTGGAAGAAGTGGTGCGTTTTTTCCATGAGACATTGAAGTTTGATGTCTGTGAGATCCACAGAAGCTGAGGCAGGACGGGATAATAAATGAAAAAAATTTTTCTGATGGGTCGAAGTGAAGCCGGCAAGACATCCCTGACACAGGCACTTAAAGGGGAAGAACTTCATTATCATAAAACCCAGTATACCAACACAAATGAAGATACCATTGATTCACCGGGAGAATATGCGGAGTCCAAGCATTTCAGCGTGGGGCTAGCCTGTTTCTCTTTTGAGGCAGATGTGATCGCCATTGTACAGGCGGCTAATGAGCCATTTAACCTGTTCAGTGACGGAAGCAGGAATTTCCTTCTCCGCCCGCTGATCGGGATCATCACCAAGGTGGATTCTCCCCATGCAAATATCCCCATGGTCAGACAGTGGATGGAGAACATGGGCTGTGAGAGAATCTTCATGGTAAACAATAAAACAAGAGAAGGAATCAGTGAGCTGATGGATTACCTGAAAGATGATCTTCCGAAGCTTACACTGGAACAGGCGAAATTCAAGCAGAGTCTTGGACTGAATGAATGGGATCCCATGCCGGAGGGAGTGGAATATCCGGAATCGATACGGTAAGGTTGGGACATGACATTAACCGGATCAAGCAGTTATTCGGTTATGAGCAAGTAACGAATGCGGATGATTTTATCCGCTTGACTTACAGATAATTAAGAAATTAAATGCAGAACATGGCTGGATGGATGTTCTGCATTTTTTTGTAATAAGTCTCCACCAGCGGATGATTGTTTTTCACAATCCTGCAGGGGACTTCCCTGATTCGGTTAATTAATACATTGAATAACAAAAAGAGAATGCCTGATATAAGATTTTTTCTATAATGGGAAATTACAAAGAAAGAAGGTATATATATTATGAGAGAAGTAAAAGCAGTGACCATCACAAAAGAGGAATTCGCGCCATACGGAACATTTTATGACATGACTCATCCCGACGGATATCCACTTCAGGGCGAGATCCACAAATTCTATCCGGACCGCATTTCCGGAACAGCCATGGGCAGCATGGCATTTTCACCCATCGAAGTAAAAAAGGACGATCGGATCGTAAAATGTGCAGAGTATCACACAACCACCTGGGAAGGTATCGTAGCGCTGGACGACGATATGATCATCCACGTAGCCCCTGCATCCGCCGGAACCCCTGTCCCACAGCTCGCAAAAGCATTCCTCGTACCAAAAGGTTCCATGGTAAAGATCAACGCTGCAATCTGGCACTTATGCCCTCTGCCGGCAAACAATGAAGTACTCCACGCCATGATCATTTTGCCGGAATGCACTTATGCAAACGACTGTACAGTGGTGGAGTTTGAGGAGAAGGACTGGTTTAAGATCGTGACAGACTGAGGGAATTTTATGAGTGAAACTGAAGAAATCATGTCTGCATGCAGTCTCTGTCCAAGAGACTGTCATGTAGACAGAAATGCCGGTAAAAAAGGATTCTGCGGGGAAGATAAAACGGTTTATCTTGCGAGAGCGGCACTTCATATGTGGGAAGAACCTTGTATTTCCGGAAAGAAAGGATCCGGGGCAGTGTTTTTTTCCGGTTGCGGACTGAGGTGCTGCTTCTGTCAGAACCATGATATTGCCATTGGAAGCAGAGGATTGGCGGTAACGGTAGAGCGTTTAAGTGAAATTTTTCTGGAATTGCAAGAAAAAGGTGCCGCCAATATCAATCTGGTGACGGGAGCACATTATGTTCCACAGATTGTTCAGGCGCTGGATCAGGCCCGTATGGAAGGAATGGATCTTCCGGTTGTATATAATTCCAGCGGTTACGAAAAGACTGAAACACTGAAAATGCTGGAAGGGTATGTAGATATTTATCTTCCGGATATGAAGTATATGGAAACAGATCTGGCAGAAAAATATTCTCTTGCGGCAGACTATCCGGATATTGCAAAGGCAGCTGTTGCGGAAATGGTGAGACAGACAGGTCCATGTGAATTCGGAGCAGATGGTTATATCCGAAGGGGAACGATCGTCCGGCACCTGATCCTGCCGGGACATACCAGAAATTCAAGGGAAGTTCTGAACTACCTTCATGAAACTTATGGAGAAAATATTTATATCAGCATCATGAACCAGTATACACCAGTAAGAAAATTTGAAAAGTTTAAAGAGCTGAACAGAAAAGTAACAAAGCGGGAATATGAAAAAGTTCTGGATGCTGCGGTAGATATGGGAATTCAAAATGGATTTATCCAGGAGGGGGAAACTGCTTCCGAAAGTTTCATTCCGGAATTCGATTATGAAGGGGTGAAAAAAAATACCCCATAAATGGAAGGAGGCCGGTACTCTCGTACCGGCGCGTATGAAAAAGAAAAATATTATAGAAAGCTCATCACTTTCTATGGCTAATAATATACAGGAAAAATGTGAAGAAAGTGTGTCTAACATTTGAAATAAATGTGAAAAAATGCGATTTATGACGTAAACATGACAAAATATGCTTGCAGTGAAATGGATATGAGTAAAAAGTGAAAGAGATCCGCGAATGTCCGATCGAGGGCGGCGGGAAACAAAAACCGGAGAAATGGGAAAAACCCATGTTTCTCCGGTTATATTTTTTATCAGAATTTTTTCCAGGTTTCCCGGAGGAAAAGAATCAGAATCGGGAACAACTCCAGTCGGCCGGCCAGCATATCGAAAGAAAGGACCAGCTTGGACAGCGGAGAAAAGATCCCGAAGTTTCCGGTAGGACCGATCAGGGAAAGACCGGGACCCACATTGTTTAAAGTGGTGACTACGGCTGTGAAATTTGTTACAAGATCAAATTCATCAAAACTGATGATAAAGATAGATGCAGCCACGATCATCAGATAAACGATCATATAAATATTGGTGGCACGCATAACTTCGTGAGACACCGCTTTTCCGTCCATTTTGATCTTTTTTACTGCATTGGGATGCAGATAAAGATGCAGTTCCTTGCGGACGGATTTTGCAAGAAGCAGAAGACGGGAAATCTTGATTCCGCCGCCTGTACTGCCGGCACAGGCACCACAGAAGGTAAGCAGTACCAGGATCGTCCTGGATACCGCAGGCCACTGGTTAAAATCCGTAGTGGCATAACCGGTGGTGGTGATAATAGAACCAACCTGGAAAAATGCCTGCTGAAGTGCTTCCCACACATTGTCAAACAGATGCCGGACGTTGAAAGTGATCATCAGGGCAGAAGCGATGATCACAAAGAAATAGCAGCGGACCTCTTCAGATTTCAATGCCTGAGAAAACTTCCTGGTGAGAAGAAGAAAATAGACATTGAAGTTTACGCCAAACAGGATCATAAAGATAGTGATGACGATCTGAATATATAAGCTGTAACTTCCCATACTGTCGGATTTGATTCCGAACCCACCGGTTCCGGCAGTTCCAAATGCTGCACAGAGACTGTCGTAAAGAGGCATCCCCCCAAGAAGCAGGAGGATGATCAGTGCAACAGTGAGTGCAATGTAGATCTTGTACAGGATCTTGGCAGTTGACTGGACTTTTGGAAGAAGCTTTCCTACGGAAGGACCGGGGCTTTCTGCCTTCATAAGGTTCATATGATAGCCACCTGCAAGCGGAAGCAGTGTCAGGATAAATACCAGAACACCCATACCACCGATCCAGTGGGAAAAACATCTCCAGATATTGATGCTGTAAGGCATCTGTGATGGATCGGAGAGAATACTGGAACCGGTTGTAGTGAAACCGGAAACAATCTCAAAAAAAGCATCAATGGGATTCGGGATAGCCCCGCTGAGCACAAACGGCACAGCACCGACAATACTGAGGACGATCCAGCTTAAAGCAGTAGTCACAAGGCCTTCACGGGCGTAAAACGCTTTCTTGGACGGTTTGCGGCTGACCAGTGGAACACCGATCGCCAGGCATGCCAGAATTGTGATCACAAAGGCGATTCCGGCTTTTTCACGGTAGATAAGGGCAGTGATGCCGGGAACCAGCATACAGACAGCCTCCACGTTCATGATCCATCTCAGGATATAAACAATAATTGAATAATTCATTTTTCAGTACCTCTATTTTGCAAGTATGTCTGTGATGTCACGGAGGCCTTTGTGAGTGGTTACAATGATGACCGTGTCGCCTACCTGAATGGTATCCTGACCACGGGGAATGCGGATGCGGCCGTTGCGGTTCAGGCATCCCACCAGAAGGTTCTTCCGGAGATTCAGTTCTGCAAGAGGAATGTCCGTTACGGCAGATTCCTCGCGGATGGCAAATTCCAGTGCTTCTGCATTGCCATCCAGAATATGATAAAGCGTTTCCACATTGCTTCCGATACTGTTCTGGGTGGCACGGACATACTGCAGAATGTAGTCGGCGGTAATATTCTTCGGATAGATGACGCTTCCGATATCCAGAGAGTCAATGACATCATCGAATTCCAGACGGTTGACTTTGGCAACCAGCTTGGCATCGGAAATACTCTTTGCAAAGAGTGCAAGGAAAACATTCTCCTCATCCAGATTGGTCAGGGTGACAAAGGATTCAGATTCTGTCAGTCCCTCTTCAAGAAGGAGAGAACGATTTGTTCCGTCGCCATTGATGATAGTTGCGTCTGGAAGCAGTTCGCTTAAGTGTTCGCAGCGGTCTTTGTTCTGCTCGATAATCTTGACACCGATCTTCATATCAAGAAGTGCGTGTGCAAGATAGTAGGAAATGGTTCCACCACCTACAATGATACAGTTTTTGACCTGATTGGTCTTGAGACCGATCTTACGGAAAAATGCCGCTGCATTAAGCGGAGAGGCCAGAATGGAAACCATATCTCCGTCGTGTATAATGTGATCACCACCAGGAATGGATACATTGTCACGGCTTTCAATCGCGCAGACCAGAATATCACTTCGGAAAGCATCTGAGATCTGGGAAACGCTCATTCCGTCCAGCTTGAATTCCGGGAGAACTTTAAACTTGAGAAGTTCTACACGGCCACGAGCAAAGGTGTCAATCTTGATCGCAGATGGAAAACGGAGAAGCCGTGAAATTTCCTGGGCAGCGGCAAGCTCCGGGTTAATGATCATGGTAACACCAAGACGTTCTTTGATGAATCCGATTTCTTTTTCATAAATGGGGTTACGGACGCGGGCGATAGTCTGGCAGTGGTTGGCCTTCTGCGCGATCAGACAGCAGAGAAGGTTCAGCTCGTCAGAAGCGGTAACTGCGATCAGGATATCTGCAGTATCAACACCTGCCTCCATTAAAGTATTGATGCTGGCACCATTACCGACGATTCCCATAGCGTCGATATTTTCGCAGAGATCATTGATCTTGTCGGCAATAACGTCGACGAGGGTGATATCAATATCCTCTGCCTGAAGCTGCTCTGCAAGATTTCTACCGACTTTTCCGCAGCCTACAATAATTACCTGCATAATTTCCTCCTTCAATAGCCGGTCAGGGCTACAAATCATAAGTAAAAGCGCCCATCCGTGTAAAGATAGGCAAGGATATTATAGCATTGTATATCTGATTTTTAAACAGTAATATTTTCCTGTATTTATAGAAAAAAATGATGGAAAGATAGAGATTTGTGAAGGAAAGTGAACATTACTGTTTTCACAAGTTTAAAAAACTGTCATAAAATATAGCGTGATCATGAATGAAAGGATTTCGCTTATGGATCGATTTCAGATGAATCGTTCAGGGTGCCGGCCATATCAGTATACCTGTGGCATGAATGGCGGAATGGCAGCCAGGAACGATCGTTCATCTTCAGATATGGCAAATCACGGTAACCAGAACGGGAACTATTGCAACAGCATGAAGAAAAATATGCCGAAGGAAACCTGTGGATGCAAAATGCCGGGAACCGGAAACAGCGCTGACCAGGAGATGTATTCGCATCTTAAATATCTGGTTCCGGCAATGGCTTATGTGCCATGCCAGGAATTTGCGCCTACGTTTGAGCTGAAAAAAGCGCTTCAGGTTGGAACAATCTTTCCTGAGCTTTGCAAGCCGTTCTGCGGCAGGAGAGGAGGCCGTAGATGATGTCCGGAAACTGTACTTCAAAAAAAGAACTGTTACAGTCCATTGATCAGGTAAGTTTTGCTATTGATGATCTTCTTCTTTTCCTGGATACACATCCAGGGGAAAAACGGGCGCTGGAGTATTTCAGCGAACTTTCTGCCAGAAGAAATGAACTTCTGGAAAAATATGCAAAACTTTATGGTCCGTTGACCATCGATACCGGAAACGACAGCAATCTTAACTCCTGGCAGTGGATGGAACAGCCGTTTCCGTGGGAACAGGAAGGAGGGTGCAGATAGTTATGTGGAATTATGAAAAAAGACTCCAGTATCCTGTAAATATCAAAACGCCCAATGCAAAACTGGCACAGTTCATCTCTAGCCAATACGGCGGTCCCGATGGCGAAATAGGCGCTTCCATGAGGTATCTTTCCCAGAGATTTACTGCGCCGAACCGGATGGTCGCGGCGGTGCTGAATGATGTGGGAACGGAAGAATTAGCTCATTTGGAAATTGTATCCACCATTGTCCATCAGCTGACAAAGGATCTTTCCATGGAAGAAATCGAGAACAGCGGACTTGGGCCGTATTATATTGACCACACGGTGGGAATCTGGCCGCAGGCTGCAGGTGGAGTGCCCTTTAATGCCTGCGAATTCCAGAGTAAGGGTGATCCGATCACGGATCTGTTTGAAGATCTGGCAGCAGAACAGAAGGCACGCTCCACCTACGATAATATCCTCCGGGTGGTGAAAAATATCCCGGAGGTTGCAGATCCCATCCGTTTCCTTCGGGCAAGAGAGGTAGTCCATTTCCAGCGTTTCGGTGAAGCACTGAGATCCGTGCAGGAGCAGCTGGATGCCAAAAATTTCTATGCCTTTAACCCGAGCTTTGATGCTCCGTGCAAAGCCTCCTGTGAAGAGTGATGGATCAGAGAAAAAATCTGTCTGACAGGAATCATATCTGAAATAAAAAGAGCTGCACAGCCGGCAGGGATCCTGCGGCTGTGCAGCTTTGAATTTGTTTTTGGGAAAAAGATGTTTGTAACCTGCATTTCTTGTTATGCGTCTTTTTTATCGTCTTTATGCAGATTCTTCTGTGCTGTGGAAAGCATAAGCTTGATCCTGTTCAGCTGATTTACTTCGCTGGCACCTGGATCGTAGTCGATGGCAACAATGTTGGCTTCCGGATGCTCACGGCGAACTTCCTTGATGACACCTTTTCCTACGATGTGGTTCGGCAGGCATCCAAAAGGCTGGATGCAGACGATGTTCGGGACACCGCCGTGGATGAGTTCCATCATCTCTCCGGTCAGGAACCATCCTTCACCGGTCTGATTTCCGGCAGAAACGATGGGCGCAGCCATTTTTGCAAGATCACGGATATCTGCGGCTGGTGTAAAGTGGCGGCTCTGCTCCAGAGCCTCATTTGCTGTTTTTCTCAGCCAGTCGATGGCTCTGAGACCAAGATTTGCGATGGTTGCCTTGGATTTCTTGAATCCAAGCTTTTCAACCTTGAAATTCTGGTTGTAGAAGCAGTAGCAGATAAAGTCAATAAGATCCGGAACAACCGGTTCTGCCCCTTCTGCCTCCAGAAGATCTGCCAGGTGGTTGTTGGCAGCAGGCAGGAACTTGACAAGGATCTCACCTACGATACCAACGCGAGGCTTTTTCTCATCGGAGATCGGGATCGTATCAAAATCATGGACCATCTCACGGCACATTTTTTTGAAGGTACCATGGCTGACGCTGCTGCCTGTTACGAAGGCAATGACGCGCTGCTCCCAGATTTTGTGCTTGCGGTTTACGATACCCTTTTCCAGCTCGTAAGGACGCATGCGATATACGCATTTCATCAGGATATCACCGAATACGGCACCGTAAACGATACGCCTGATCAGCGGCAGTGTCAGCTTAAAGCCAGGGTTGCTTTCCAGTCCGCTTAAGTTGAGGGAGATAACCGGAATCTGTTCCATGCCGGCTTTTTTCAGAGCACGGCGGATGAATGCGATATAGTTGGAGGCACGGCAGCCGCCGCCTGTCTGAGACATGATGACCGCAGTTTTGTTCAGGTCATATTTGCCGGAAAGAAGAGCATCCATGATCTGTCCCACAACCATCAGGGACGGATAGCAGGCATCGTTGTTTACATATTTAAGGCCCACATCAACAGCATGCTTGTTGTCGTTGGGGAGGACTTCCAGGTTATAGCCGGATGCTTTAAAAGCAGCCTCAAAGATTCCGAAGTGGAATGGAGACATCTGCGGGCAGAGAATGGTGTACTCCTTACGCATCTGCTTGGTAAAGGATATCTTCTCAATGGAAGCCGGATTGATGTTCCTTTTTTTATTCTGTGCCTGTTTTGCACGGATGGCAGCGATCAGGGAACGGATACGGATCCTTGCCGCACCCAGGTTGTTGACCTCATCGATTTTCAGGCAGGTGTAGATCTTGTCACTTCCATCCAGGATCTCATAAACCTCATCGGTGGTAACGGCATCAAGTCCGCATCCGAAGGAATTCAGCTGGATCAGATCCAGATCCTCTCTTGTTTTTACAAAATTTGCGGCAGAGTAGAGACGGGAGTGATACATCCACTGGTCGTTGACACGGATGGGACGCTCCAGATGTCCAAGGTGTGCAACGGAGTCTTCGGTAAATACGGCGATTCCGTAGCTGTTGATCATATCCGGGATACCGTGGTGGATTTCCGGGTCAATATGGTATGGACGGCCTGCAAGAACGATTCCGCGGCGGCAGGTTTCTTTCAGGTACTGCAGGGTTTCCTCACCCTTTTTCTGGATATCCGTATGTACGGCTGCAAGTTCTTCCCAGGCTTTATGGGCGGCAGCTTTTACCTCGGCGGCAGGAATGTCCGGGAATTCTTCCACAAGGCGGTTTGTAAGGATCTCTTCGGAAGTAAATGCCAGGAACGGGTTGCGGAAAGTGATGGACGGATCGTTAAGTTCGTCCACATTGTTCTTGATGTTTTCCGCATAGGAAGTAACGATCGGGCAGTTGTAGTGGTTGACTGCATCCGGGAACTCGTTGCGCTCGTAAGGGATGCACGGATAGAAGATAAACTTCACACCGTTACGGATCAGCCATGTGACATGTCCGTGAGCAAGTTTTGCAGGATAGCATTCGGACTCACTTGGGATGGACTCGATACCCAGCTCATAGATCTTACGTGTGGAAGTCGGAGAAAGCACCACCTGGTATTTCAGTTCGGTAAAGAAAGTATACCAGAACGGGTAATTCTCAAACATGTTCAGAACACGAGGGATACCGACCTGTCCACGGGATGCCTTGTCTGCGGAAAGTGGCTCGTAGGAAAAAATTCTCTTATATTTATAGTCGAAAAGGTTCGGGATATGATCCTTGTTCTTTTCTTTTCCAAGTCCGCGCTCACAGCGGTTTCCACTGATATATTTGCGGCCGCCGGAGAATTTGTTGATGGTCAGACGGCAGTTGTTGGTACATCCGCGGCAGTTCGCCATGGAGGTGGTGTACTGCAGGCTGTTGATCTGATCAATGGAAAGCATGGAAGTTTTTTCACCCTCCTGATAGCGTTCCCTTGCGATCAGAGCGGCACCGAAGGCACCCATGATTCCGGCGATATCCGGGCGGATAGCCTGACAGTTGGCAATTTTCTCAAAACTGCGGAGAACCGCGTCATTGTAGAAGGTACCACCCTGTACAACGATGTGTTTTCCAAGCTCGGAAGCATCGGAAACCTTGATAACTTTGTAGAGGGCGTTTTTGATAACGGAGTAGGCAAGACCAGCGGAGATATCGGAAACTTCGGCGCCTTCTTTCTGTGCCTGCTTAACCTTGGAGTTCATAAATACAGTACAGCGTGTTCCAAGGTCAATAGGATGTTTTGCAAAAAGAGCTGCTTTTGCAAAGTCCTGTACGGTGTAGTTCAGGGATTTTGCGAAAGTCTCGATAAAGGAACCACAACCGGAGGAACATGCCTCGTTAAGCTGTACACTGTCTACCGTCTGGTTACGGATCTTGATGCATTTCATATCCTGACCGCCGATATCCAGGATGCAGTCTACTTCCGGATCAAAGAAAGCAGCTGCATAGTAATGGGAAACAGTCTCAACCTCACCTTCATCAAGAAGAAGAGCCGCTTTGATCAGGGCCTCGCCGTAACCGGTGGAGCAGGAAAAGGCAATCTCGGCGTCTTCCGGAAGAAGTTCATAGATCTCCTGGATGGAACCGATGGTGGTCTTCAGCGGATTTCCGTTATTATTGCTGTAGAATGAGTACAGAAGTGTTCCGTCTTCGCCTACCAGTGCAGTTTTGGTGGTGGTGGAACCGGCGTCGATTCCCAGGAAACATTTTCCCTTATATGTAGAAAGGTCGCCTGTTTTTACCTTGTAGGCGCTCTGGCGGTCATGGAAGGCCTGATAGTCCTCCTCTGTGGCAAAAAGCGGTTCCATACGTTCTACCTCAAAGTCCAGTTTGATGGTGGTACGCATGCGTTCCTTCAGTTCAACCAGAGATACGGTTACGTCCTGCTTCGCGTTGAGGGCGGAGCCGATGGCTGCGAACAGATGGGAATTGTCCGGCGCGATAATGTGTTCGTCATCCAGCTTCAGGGTGCGGATAAAAGCGGTCTTCAGTTCGGAAAGGAAGTGAAGCGGGCCGCCCAGGAATGCAACATGTCCGCGGATCGGTTTACCGCAGGCAAGACCGGAGATGGTCTGGTTGACAACTGCCTGGAAAATGGAAGCGGAAAGATCTTCCTTGGTTGCTCCGTCGTTGATCAGCGGCTGGATATCTGTCTTTGCGAAAACACCGCAGCGTGCCGCAATGGGATAAAGAGCCTTGTAATGTTTGGCGTATTCATTGAGGCCCGGTGCATCGGTCTGGAGAAGAGATGCCATCTGGTCAATGAAGGAACCGGTACCGCCGGCACAGATACCATTCATACGCTGCTCTACATTTCCGTTTTCGAAATAGATGATCTTGGCATCCTCGCCTCCAAGCTCGATAGCAACATCCGTCTTTGGTGCCAGCTTCTGCAGGGAAGTGGATACGGCGATAACCTCCTGTACAAAAGGTACTTCCAGATGATTGGCAAGTGTCAGTCCGCCGGAACCTGTAATGACCGGACAGAGTGTCAGTTCACCAAGCTGATCCTCAGCTTTCTGAAGAAGATCTGCAAGGGTTTCCTGGATATTTGCAAAATGTCTCTCATAGTCGGAGAAGACAAGTGTATCGTTTTCGTCTAAGATCGCAATCTTAACAGTGGTGGAACCAATGTCAATTCCAAGTGTGTGTTTCTTCATAAAAAATTGATTTCCTCCTCGTTGTATCTATACAGGGGTTGCCCGACTCTGACATTTCTGTCAGATGGGAGTTGTTTCTTCTTATTATAAAGGATTTTTAAGCGAATATCCTATATTATACGATATCGTTTAAAAAATGGCAATGTAAAAGTTTAACAATCAGTAGCAGGAAAGAAAAAAATGTGTTATGATATTGACTAAAAGTTCCGGATAGTGACTGTGCCAGGAGGCAGTTTGGGCTGCTTTTTAGGAAGAGAACCGGAACCAGATGACCCAAAATGTTTTTTAGAAGGGGAATGAAATGGCAGAATATAAACTGATTACAACAGAAGGAAGAGCGAAAAGAGGAGAATTCAAGACGGTTCACGGAACGATACAGACTCCTGTTTTCATGAATGTAGGAACAATTGCAGCAATTAAGGGTGCGGTTTCCACTGTGGATCTTCATGAGATCGGTACGCAGGTACAGTTATCCAATACCTATCATCTTCATGTGCGTCCTGGTGACAAGGTGGTAAAACAGCTTGGAGGTCTTCATGAATTTATGAACTGGGACAGACCGATCCTTACCGATTCCGGCGGATTCCAGGTGTTTTCGTTGGCGAAGCTTCGTAAGATCAAGGAAGAGGGCGTGTATTTTAACTCTCATATCGATGGTCATAAGATTTTTATGGGACCGGAGCAGAGCATGCAGATCCAGTCCAATCTGGCTTCTACCATTGCCATGGCCTTTGATGAATGCCCGAGCAGTGTGGCGGAGAGGGATTATGTGCAGAAATCTGTAGCGCGTACCACCCGCTGGCTTAAGAGATGTAAGGATGAGATGGCACGTCTGAACAGCCTTCCGGATACCATCAACAAGGATCAGCTTCTTTTTGGTATCAACCAGGGTGCTGTTTATGAGGATATCCGTATTGAGCATGCACAGGCGATCGCAGAGATGGATCTGGATGGTTATGCGGTTGGTGGCCTGGCAGTTGGTGAGAGCCATGAGGAGATGTACCGGATCCTGGATGAGGTAGTTCCGCATCTGCCGCAGAACAAGCCGACGTATCTGATGGGGGTTGGTACTCCGGCAAACATTCTGGAGGGTGTTGAGCGAGGTATTGATTTCTTTGACTGTGTATATCCGAGCCGCAACGGTCGTCATGGCCATGTGTATACCAACCATGGCAAGATGAATCTTTTTAATGCGAAATATGAACTGGATTCCAAACCGATCGATGAGGAATGCCAGTGTCCGACCTGCCGTCATTACAGCAGGGCATATATCCGTCATCTTCTGAAAGCGAAGGAGATGCTTGGTATGAGGCTTTGTGTGCTGCATAATCTTTATTTCTACAATCATATGATGGAAGAGATCCGGGATGCTCTGGATGCGGGGAATTTTGCGGCTTATAAGAAGATGCGTCTGGAAGGGTTTGAGGAAGGTAAGATTAACGGGAACCGGTAGTTTTTATTTATAAAATTTGCGTAAATTACTTTGATTTTATAAGAAAACGCTTGAAGGTTTTTTGGTTTTTGTGTATGATAGTACGAAGTGACATTTTTTATAGTGGCGGGAGCTGCTATAGGTCAGAAACGGCGGGTAACCGCATAAGAAGAATTGATTTTAGCAGGAGGAATTTGGAATGATCGCATCATCTACAGCAGCAGCTGGCGGACTTAGCGCGGGTCTTGGTATTGTCTGGATCGTAGTTCTGTTTGGAATTATGTATTTTATGATGATCCGTCCGCAGAAGAAGGAGCAGAAGAGAACTCAGACTATGTTGAACAGCATGGAGGTTGGTGACAGTGTTGTTACTACCAGTGGTTTTTATGGTGTTGTTATTGATATGACTGAGGAAGATGTTATTGTTGAGTTTGGTAATAATAAGAATTGCCGTATTCCTATGAGGAAGCAGGCGATTGCTGAGGTTGAGAAGGCTGATCAGGCTTCTGCTTGATGCTATTGGCAATAACGTGAATATGGGAAGGCACTGCGTTTTTTTGACGCGGTGTCTTTTTTTTGTGCGGAAGGGATGGTTGAAGGGACGCCGGGGAAGGGGATGCTGTCTGGTCTGCGGCTTCGTCGGGGGCTGGTTCTAGGGCGCCGGGATTCTGCTAAAACCGTTTTCCAAAAGTCCGAACTCGCGGCGTGACGCCGCTCAGACAGCGGACTTTTGAAAAACAACGCAGATTCCCGCCGCCCAAGTACCAGCTCCCCTCCTGCAGAAGCAGAGCCAGCCAGCATCCCCTTCCCCGGCTGACTTTCGGCAGCGTGAGGGTGATCAAGGGACGGCTGAGGCGCTGCGCTGTCAGCCTGAGGTTGGATGTGAGGTTGTGTTGTTAGATTGAGATTGGAGTGTGGCTGAGGCGCGGTGCTGTCAGCCTGAGGTTGGATGTGAGATTGTGTTGTTAGATTGAGATTGGAGTGTGGCTGAGGCGCGGTGCTGTCAGCCTGAGGTTGGATGTGAGGTTGTGTTGTTAGATTGGGATTGGAATGTGGCTGAGGCGCGGTGCTGTCAGCTTTAATTTGGGATGTGACAAATGTAATATTGTATAGAAATAAGTGGATTTTTGATGTAATTCATGCAATAATGGTATTACTATCAGAAATGAGAGTGACGGTTACTGCAGAATATTATAAAATTACAAATAAGAATGAATTTTCAGAAAGGGGTCGGGTTTATGGGTCTTATCAGAGCGGCTGTTGGCGCAGCAGGGGGTACGATGGCGGATCAGTGGAAGGAGTTTTTTTACTGTGAGGCTATGGATAAAGAAGTGATGGTGGTGAAGGGTACGAAGCGTACATCATCCAGGTCTTCCAATAAGAGAGGCAGCGACAATATCATTACCAGCGGAAGTGGGATTGCAGTTGCAGATGGTCAGTGTATGATGATCGTGGAGCAGGGGAAAGTTGTGGATATCTGTGCAGATCCAGGTGAGTATACTTATGATGCTTCCACAGAGCCGAGTATTTTTGCGGGAAGTCTTGGGGAAGGTATCCGCAGGACTTTCCAGACCATCGGTAAGCGTTTTGTGTTCGGTGGTGATACGGGTAAGGATCAGAGGGTATATTATTTTAATACCAAGGAGCTTGTGGATAACAAATTTGGCACGGCTACTCCGATCCCGTTCCGTGTGGTAGATTCCAGGATCGGACTTGATATTGATGTTGCAGTGCGCTGTCATGGAGTATATTCCTATCGGATCGCGGACCCGCTTCTTTTTTATACCAATGTGTGTGGGAATGTAGAGCGGGAATACACGAGAGAGGAGCTGGATGGACAGCTGAAAACGGAGTTTGTCAGCGCACTGCAGCCGGCTTTTGGCCGTCTTTCTGAGATGGAGCTTCGTCCGAATCAGATCGTGACCCACAACACGGAGCTTGAGAATGCCATGAATGAGGTTCTTTCAGCGAAGTGGGCAGAGCTTCGGGGCTTAAAAGTCGTAAGTGTTGCGCTGGGCTCGGTTACACTTCCGGATGAGGACGCCGAGATGATTAAGCAGGCCCAGCGCACGGCTATGATGCGTGATCCTTCGATGGCTGCAGCCACACTGACTGGTGCTCAGGCGGATGCCATGAAGGCTGCGGCTTCCAATTCCGCCGGGGCTATGACTGGTTTTATGGGCATGGGGATGGCTGCCAGCGCAGGGGGCCTGAATGCTCAGCAGCTTTTTGAAATGGGACAGAAGCGTGAGGCACAGGCAGCGCAGAACAACGTACAGACTCAGCCAAAGATCCGGCCGGCAGCAGGCGGAGATTCCTGGACTTGCAGTTGTGGTGCGGTTTCTACGGGTAAGTTCTGTCCGGAGTGTGGGGCACCGCGTCCGGTGGAGGACAGCTGGACTTGTTCCTGCGGTACAGTGAATAAAGGGAAGTTTTGTACGAACTGTGGAGCGAAGAGGCCGGAGAAGAAGTTGAGGTATCGTTGCAGCAGGTGTGGATGGGAACCGGCTGATCCGGAGAATCCACCGAAGTTCTGCCCGGAGTGCGGGGATCCGTTCGGATCGGAGGATGCTGTATAAATCACAAAATGGAGAAGGTCAGGAGAAATTCACAGGATAACTCCTGCCGGTCGATGGATACAGAAGGATGAATTGAGGTGGATATATGGCGAAGATGCAGGAGTTTAAGTGCCCGTGCTGTGGTGGCTCCATAGAGTTTGACAGTTCTGCACAGAAGATGAAGTGTCCGTTCTGTGATACGGAGTTTGATGTTAAGACATTATCGGAGCATGCTAAGGCTGTAGAAGAAGAACAGCCGGAGGATATGAACTGGTCGGATGAGGCTGGCAGTGAGTGGCAGGATGGAGAGAGTGAGGGATTACGTACTTATACGTGTAAGTCCTGTGGCGGTGAGATCGTGGGTGATGCCAATACGGCAGCGACAGCCTGCCCGTTTTGCGGCAGCCCGGTGGTAATGACCGGACAGCTGTCCGGTGCACTGAAACCAGATTACGTGATTCCGTTTAAGCTGGATAAAAAGGCTGCAAAGGAGAAGCTGAAGAAGCATTTGTCAGGCAAGCGCCTTCTCCCGAAAGCGTTTAAGTCGGAGAATCATATCAGTGAGGTGAAGGGAATCTACGTTCCGTTCTGGCTTTATGATACGGATGCCAGTGCGGATATCCGCTATAAAGCTACGAAGACCCGTTTCTGGAGTGATAATGATTATGATTATACGGAAACCAGTTATTATGCAGTACACAGAAGTGGTTCTCTGGGATTTGATCATGTACCTGTGGATGGTTCGGCCAGTATGGAAAATGATCTGATGGAGTCCATAGAGCCTTTTGATTTTAAAGAGGCGGTGGATTTCCAGACTGCATATCTTGCGGGATATTTTGCGGATAAGTATGATGTGACGGCGGAAGAGTGCGAGGGACGTGCCAATGAGCGTATCCGTCACAGTACGGAAGATGCATTCCGGGATACGGTCAGAGGCTATTCCAGTGTGGTTCCGGAGAATACCAGCATCCGGCTTCATAACGGAACTACGAAGTATGCACTGTATCCGGTATGGATCCTGCAGACGAAATGGAAAGGCGCTAATTACATATTTGCCATGAATGGCCAGACTGGGAAATTTGTGGGGAATCTGCCCACAGATAAGAGTGCTTTTGCGAGATGGTTCCTGGGAACGACGGGGATCGTTGGCGTGATCGCCTATATTATCCTGTATCTGATCTGGGCTTTGTAGGGGAGGTGAATGCCATGAAAAAGAGAATATCCGTATTTCTGACAGTGATCCTTTTATGCCTGGCATGTGCCTTTCCGGTATGGGCGGAAACAGAAAGCCGGCTTGCGGATCAGGCGGGACTTCTGGATACAGATCAAAAGGAGAGCCTTTGCAATACACTGGATGAGATCAGTGAGCGGGAACAGGTAGATGTTATCATTGTTACCACCAATAGTCTGGAAGGAAAAACGGCGCAGGCTTATGCAGATGATTATTTTATTGACCATGGATATGGACAGGGAGAAGATGGTGACGGTATTTTGTTCCTGGTGGATATGGGTGACCGTAACTGGGCTATTGCAACACATGGTTATGCTATTGAAGCGTTTACCGATGCCGGACAGGAATATATCATGGAGCAGGTGAAGCCTTATTTAAGTGATGGGGATTATAACGAAGCGTTTCAGATGTTTGCCATGGAATGCGATGACTTTATCATGCAGGCGGATGAGGCAGAGCCATATGATGTGGGAAATCTTCCAAAGGAGCCTTTTGATGTGGGGGCAAATCTTCTGATTGCTCTTGCAGTGGGACTTGTGGCAGGCGTGCTTATAACCGGAAATATGAGGAGGAAACTGAAAACTGTGCGAAAACAGGATCAGGCTGCTTCCTATGTACGTCAGGGCAGTATGAAGGTAACCAGAAGTAACGAGTATTATCTTTACAGTACGGTGTCAAAATCCGCAAAACCGAAAAATGAGGACAGTGGCGGGGGCTCCAGTACACATACGTCTTCCTCGGGGGATACTTTTGGCGGCTCCAGTGGAAAATTCTGAGAGATTTTTTGAAAAACAGAATACAGGAAAAAGAAAAGGCTGCTGTACCGGAAACGGGAAGGCAGCTTTTGCCATAGTGGAACATCCTGTGGCATAAGATACTTTTCGGGCGGGAGCGTGGCGGTAACGGGCAGAAAGCAGGGAGCCAAAGTACCAGGAGTCAGGAAGAAAATCAAAGACACAGGAGCTCTTTTTATATCCTGGAGATAACTTTATCTATTTAATAGGTTGAAATCCGTCGAAAAGTGCGTTATGATAATAACAATTATCCACACCAGTGCGTTAAAATTTTACAGCACAGGGGAAATCGGAGGAGTAGATAAAATGGAGTACAAAATTGCCCTGATTCCGGGAGACGGAATCGGCCCGGAGATTGTTGCCGAGGCCAAAAAAGTTTTAGACAGAGTATGCGAGAAATACAGCCATAAATTTTCATACACAGAAGTTCTTTTAGGAGGTGCATCCATTGATGCTCACGGAGTACCTCTTACAGAGGAAGCCATTGCTCAGGCAAAAGCTTCTGACGCCGTACTGATGGGGTCCATCGGCGGCGATGCCAAGACATCCCCGTGGTACAAACTGGAGCCGTCTAAACGTCCGGAGGCAGGACTTCTTGCAATCCGTAAAGCGCTGAACCTTTTTGCAAACCTTCGTCCTGCATATCTTTACAATGAGCTTCGTGATGCATGCCCGCTTCGTGATGAGATCATCGGAGATGGTTTTGACATGATTATCGTAAGAGAGCTGACAGGAGGTCTTTACTTCGGAGCCAGAAAGACTACCGAGGAGAACGGAGTCCGCACAGCCGTAGATACTCTTTCCTATAATGAGAATGAGATCCGCCGTATTGCCATCAAGGCATTTGAGATCGCACGTAAGAGAAGAAATAAAGTTACAAGTGTAGATAAGGCAAACGTTCTGGATTCTTCCAGACTCTGGAGAAGCGTTGTGGAAGATGTTGCAAAAGACTATCCGGATGTAACACTGGAGCATATGCTGGTTGATAACTGTGCAATGCAGCTGGTACGTGATCCGAAACAGTTCGATGTCATCCTTACAGAGAACATGTTCGGAGATATCCTCTCTGATGAGGCAAGTATGGTAACCGGTTCCATCGGAATGCTTTCTTCCGCAAGCTTAAATGAGACAAAACTTGGCCTCTATGAGCCGAGCCACGGTTCCGCACCGGATATCGCAGGTCAGAACAAGGCAAACCCGATCGCAACTATCCTTTCTGCAGCCATGATGCTGAGATATTCTCTGGATCTTGACAAAGAGGCAGATGCTGTGGAAACAGCAGTACAGAAAGTTCTGACAGCTGGTTACAGAACCGGAGATATCATGTCTGAGGGCTGCAAACTTGTGGGAACTAAAGAGATGGGCGATCTGATCGCAGATGCCATCGCATAAATAAATTTGAAGAGATATAGAACCATATCGTAAAGAATAAAAAGGAGAACCTTAAAAAATGAGAAGTGATACCGTAAGAAAAGGCACACAGCAGGCACCACACCGTTCCCTGTTCAATGCCCTTGGAATGACAAAAGAAGAAATGGACAAACCACTGGTAGGAATCGTAAGCTCTTACAACGAGATCGTACCGGGACATATGAACCTTGACAAGATCGTAAACGCCGTAAAACTTGGCGTTGCAATGGCTGGTGGAACACCGGTTGTATTCCCGGCGATCGCAGTATGTGACGGAATTGCAATGGGACACGTTGGAATGAAATATTCCCTGGTAACCCGTGACCTGATCGCAGATTCCACAGAGGCTATGGCAATGGCTCATCAGTTTGATGCTCTGGTTATGGTACCCAACTGTGATAAGAACGTACCTGGCCTTCTGATGGCAGCAGCAAGAATCAATGTTCCGACTGTATTTGTAAGCGGAGGCCCGATGCTTGCCGGTCATGTAAAAGGACACAAAACAAGTCTTTCCAGCATGTTTGAGGCAGTAGGTTCCTATGCAGCAGGAACGATCACAGCAGATGACCTGGCAGAATTCGAGAACAAAACCTGTCCGACCTGTGGATCATGTTCCGGTATGTACACTGCAAACAGCATGAACTGCCTGACAGAGGTTCTTGGAATGGGACTTAAGGGAAATGGTACCATCCCGGCCGTATACTCCGAGCGTATCCGTCTTGCAAAACATGCAGGAATGCAGGTAATGGAAATGTACAAAAGGAACATCCGCCCAAGAGACATCATGACAAAAGAGGCAGTTTTAAATGCTCTTACCGTAGATATGGCACTTGGATGCTCCACAAACAGTATGCTTCATCTTCCGGCTATCGCACATGAGATCGGAATGGACTTTGACATCAGCTTTGCAAATGAGATCAGTGAGAAGACTCCGAACCTCTGCCACCTTGCACCGGCAGGCCCGACTTACATGGAAGACCTCAACGAGGCCGGCGGTGTTTATGCGGTTATGAATGAGCTGAACAAGATCGGACTTCTTCATACAGAGTGTATGACAGTAACAGGAAAAACAGTTGGGGAAAATATCAAAGATTGTGTAAATCTGAATCCGGAAGTTATCCGCCCGATCGACAATCCGTATACAAAGACAGGCGGACTTGCCGTACTGAAAGGAAACCTTGCACCGGACGGCGGCGTTGTAAAACGTTCCGCAGTTGTACCGGAAATGCTGGTACATGAAGGTCCTGCACGTGTATTTGACAGCGAGGATGACGCGATTGTGGCAATCAAGAGCGGCAAGATCGTAGAGGGTGATGTAGTTGTTATCCGTTACGAGGGACCAAAAGGTGGTCCTGGAATGAGAGAGATGCTGAACCCGACATCCGCGATCGTGGGAATGGGACTTGGTTCTTCCGTAGCCCTGATCACAGACGGACGTTTCAGCGGCGCATCCAGAGGAGCTGCTATCGGACACGTATCACCGGAGGCAGCCGTAGGCGGCCCGATCGCACTGGTTGAGGAAGGCGATATCATCAGCATCAATATTCCGGAACTGAAACTGGAGATCAAAGTTTCTGACGAAGAGATGCAGGCAAGAAGAGAAAAATGGCAGCCAAGAGAGCCGAAGGTAACAACCGGATATCTGGCAAGATATGCTTCCATGGTAACATCCGGAAACCGTGGTGCGATCCTGGAAGTACCGAAAGCAAAATAAGGAGGAACGAAAGACATGCAGCTTACAGGTGCAGAGATCATCGTAGAATGTCTGAAGGAACAGGGCGTTGATACCGTATTTGGATATCCGGGCGGCGCGATCCTGAATGTTTACGATGCCTTATATGAATACAAAGATGAGATCACACATGTACTGACCTCCCACGAGCAGGGTGCATCCCATGCTGCTGACGGTTATGCGAGAGCTACCGGAAAAGTGGGCGTCTGCCTGGCAACATCCGGTCCTGGAGCCACCAACCTGGTAACAGGAATCGCGACTGCATACATGGATTCCGTACCGATGGTAGCCATTACTGCAAACGTAGGAAGACCACTCCTGGGAAGAGATTCTTTCCAGGAGGTTGATATCGCAGGTATCGTAATGCCTGTGACAAAATACAGCTTTATTGTAAAGAATATCGAAGATCTTGCAGATACGTTAAGAAGAGCATTTTATATTGCAAAAAGCGGAAGACCTGGCCCGGTTCTTGTGGATGTTCCGAAGGATATCACAGGAATGAAATATGAATACGAGCCATGCCATCCGGCTACCGTTAACCGTGAGATCAAAAATATCCGCAAAGAAGATATGGACCAGGCGCTGGAAATGATCAGAGAGGCAAAGAAACCTTTTATTTTTGTAGGCGGCGGCTGTGTGATCTCCGGTGCTGACCAGGAAGTCCGCGAACTGGCTCACAGGATCCAGGCTCCGGTCTGCGATACACTGATGGGTAAAGGTACTTTCCCAGGTGAGGATCCGCTTTATACCGGTATGGTAGGTATGCACGGAACCAAGACTTCCGATCTTGGTGTTACGGAATGTGATCTTCTTATTGTTCTTGGAGCACGTTTCAGTGACCGTGTAACAGGAAATACCAAGACTTTTGCACATAATGCAAAAATCCTTCAGATCGATGTAGATGCTGCGGAGATCAACAAAAATATCAAAGTGGATGCAAGCGTGATCGGAGATGTGAAAGAAGTGCTGAAACGTCTTCTGGAGGAAGTTCCGGAAAAAGAACATCCGGAGTGGATCGCACATATCCAGGAACTGAAAGCAAAATATCCGCTGAATTATGATCATACACAGCTGACAGGTCCGTATATTATAGAGAAACTTTATGAACTGACCAATGGTGATGCCATCATCTCCACAGATGTTGGACAGCATCAGATGTGGGCGGCACAGTATTATAAATACAAAGAGCCGAGAACTCTTCTTACTTCCGGCGGCCTTGGAACGATGGGCTATGGCCTTGGCGCTGCAATTGGCGCAAAGATGGGCAGACCGGAAAAAACAGTTGTTAATATAGCAGGTGACGGATGCTTCCGTATGAATATGAATGAACTGGCAACAGCAGCGCGCTGTGGTAGACAGCTGATCCAGATTGTCATGAACAATCACGTACTGGGAATGGTGCGTCAGTGGCAGACGCTTTTCTATGGAAAGAGATATTCTTCCACAGTACTGGATGATTCTGTTGATTTTGTAAAATTATCAGAGGCGCTGGGTGCAAAAGCCATTCGTGTGACAAGGATGGAGGATGTGGAACCTGCACTTAAGATGGCACTGGCAGCAGAGGGACCTGTCGTTCTGGATTGCTGGATCGATCAGGATCTGAGTGTGTTCCCGATGGTACCGGCTGGTGCGAATCTTGATGATGTATTTGACGAGGAGGATATGAAGAAACATGAGTAGAGTGTACAATTTTTCTGCCGGACCGGCAGTGCTTCCGGAGGAAGTACTCAAAGAAGTAGCTGATGAAATGCTTGATTATAACGGCACAGGAATGTCCGTTATGGAAATGAGTCACAGAAGTGCAGCGTTTCAGGAGATTATTGATACAGCTGAGAAAGATCTCCGCGAGCTTATGAACATCCCAGATAACTACAAGGTACTTTTCCTTCAGGGAGGAGCATCCCAGCAGTTTGCCATGATCCCGATGAACCTTATGAAAAATAAGGTCGCAGATTATATCGTAACAGGTCAGTGGGCAAAGAAAGCTTATCAGGAAGCTCAGAAATACGGAAAAGCAAACAAGATCGCATCTTCTGAGGACAAAACTTTCAGCTATATCCCGGACTGCAGTGATCTGCCGATCAGCCCGGATGCAGACTATGTATACATCTGTGAGAACAACACCATTTACGGCACAAAATTCAAAAAACTTCCAAACACAAAAGGCAAGACTCTGGTAGCAGATGTATCCTCCTGCTTCCTGTCTGAGCCTGTAGATGTAAGCAAATATGGTATTATCTATGGCGGTGTTCAGAAGAACATCGGACCTGCAGGTATGGTTATCGTGATCATCCGTGAGGATCTGATCACAGAGGATGTTCTTCCGGGAACACCAACCATGCTTACCTATAAGACACATGCAGACGCAGGTTCTCTTTACAACACACCGAACGCTTACTGCATCTATGTATGCGGAAAAGTATTCAAATGGCTGAAGAAGATGGGCGGTCTGGAAGTGATGAAGCAGCGCAATGAGGAAAAGGCAAAGATCCTCTATGATTATCTGGATTCCAGCAAGCTGTTCAAGGGAACTGTAGTTCCAGAAGACAGATCTCTTATGAATGTTCCGTTTGTAACAGGTGACAAGGAAATGGATGCCAAGTTTGTGAAAGAGGCAACAGAGGCAGGACTTGTAAACCTGAAAGGACACCGTACTGTTGGCGGAATGCGTGCAAGTATCTACAATGCCATGCCGAAGGCTGGTGTAGAGGCTCTGGTTGCATTCATGAAGAAATTTGAGGAGGAGAATGCATAATGTTCCAGTATCATTGCCTGAACCCCATCGCAGAAAAAGGACTTAAACTTTTCGGCGATAATTACAAAAAATCAGAGACTGTAGATCAGTGTGACGCGATCCTTGTGAGAAGTGCGAAAATGCATGACATGGAGCTTCCCAAAAGTGTTTGTGCAGTTGCACGTGCAGGAGCAGGTGTCAACAATATTCCTGTTAAAGAATATGCAGAGAAGGGTGTTGTTGTATTTAACACACCTGGAGCAAATGCAAACGGCGTAAAAGAGCTTGTACTTGCAGGTATGCTTCTTGCATCCAGAGATATCGTTGGCGGTATCGAGTGGGTTGCACAGGAGAAAGATAAAGAGCACATCGGCAAGCTTGCCGAGAAGCAGAAAAAACAGTTCGCAGGATGCGAGATCAGCGGCAAAAAGCTTGGTATCATCGGACTTGGTGCCATCGGTGCCATGGTGGCAAACGCAGCATGCGGACTTGGAATGGAAGTTTATGGTTATGATCCGTATCTTTCCATTGATGCGGCATGGAATCTTTCCAGAACCATCAAGCACAGCAAGAGCCTGGATGAGATCTACAGCCAGTGCGATTACATCACCATTCATGTGCCCCTTCTTGACAGCACAAAGAAGATGATCAACAAAGAAGCTTTCGAGAAAATGAAAGATGGCGTGGTTCTTCTGAATTTTGCAAGAGATCTTCTTGTTGATGAGGAGGCACTGATCGAGGCTGTTGAGAGTGGTAAGGTTAAAAAATATGTAACAGACTTTGCCAACGAGACAGTTGCAGGACGCGAGGGCATTCTGGTAACCCCACATCTTGGTGCTTCTACAGAGGAATCTGAGGAGAACTGTGCGGAGATGGCTGTAAAAGAGATCCGTGATTATCTTGAGAATGGTAATATCAAGAACTCTGTTAATTATCCAAACTGTGATATGGGTACCTGTGTGGCTGTGGGTAGAATTTCTCTTGCACACAGTAATACACCGAATATGATCAGTCAGGTAACCAAGATCCTTGGATCTGAGGGGCTGAATATTGCGGATATGACCAATAAGAGTAAAGGGGAGTTTGCTTATACTCTTATCGATCTTGAGAGTGCGGCTTCTGCCAAGGCACTTGACGAGCTCAAGGAGATTGAGGGAATGTATAGGGTGCGTGTTGTTAAATAGAGTAACAAGATCTTAGAAAAACTCTTTGAAAAAATGCTGTGTTTCGTTCCTGGCGAACGGGGCGCAGTATTTTTTTGTAAAAGTGAAAACCGCAAAGGGGCCGCAAAGCCGCGCCCCCTCTGCACACCCCTTGGGCTTTTTTTAGTAGTGCTTCGGTTGAGAAATGTGTGAGGTTGTTAACTTGTGCCTGTATGCTTCTGTATTGGCTGTGTCAGGTTGAGCCGATGTGTGGATGGAGGGACGGGAAGGCGGGCCGTTGGCTCTGTTCCCTGGAAATTAATTCCTGGGAATGGATTCTTTCCTGGTTTTCTGGGTTGAAAATGTGAGTTTTGGGGTTGACATTGCAGGGGTTTTCGCCTAAAATGTATCGAAGATACGGCGATGATGAGAATAGTACACAGGGAATTATCTCAGAGAGGGGCCTGTTTTGGTGGAAGGGTCCTGTGCGTGAACTGTGGAACCGGCCTCGGAGCTCTGCGTGATTGAAGCGTGGCGTGTGTTTCCGGCGTTAACGGGTGTTGAGAGAGCAGCGGGTGCGCTGTTAACTGGGGTGGTACCGCCGAAGTCATTCGGTCCCTTGTGAGGGATTCGGAGGGCTTATTTTTTTGTCCGTAAAACGGGACTGTAAATGCAGTGTACGATTTATGGGACAGAAGAGTGAGCCGGAGGGATTCCGGATTGCCGTGGCTGCCTGGCGGCTGGCAATATGTAACAGATCACAAGAAAAAGGAGATTTATCATGGCAAAAGAAAAGAAATTAGTACAGGCCATTACGTCTATGGATGAGGATTTTGCTCAGTGGTATACAGACGTTGTTAAGAAGGCTGAGCTTTGTGGCTATACAAGTGTTAAGGGCTGTATGGCGATCAAACCTGCAGGTTATGCGATCTGGGAGAATATCCAGCATGAGCTTGACCGCAGATTTAAAGAGACCGGTGTAGAGAATGTTTATATGCCGATCTTTATCCCGGAGTCTCTTCTTGATAAAGAGAAAGATCATGTAGAAGGTTTTGCCCCGGAGGTTGCATGGGTGACTCATGGCGGTCTTGATCCGCTTCAGGAGAGACTTTGCGTGCGTCCGACTTCCGAGACTCTGTTCTGTGATTTCTACCAGAAAGAGATCCAGTCCCACAGAGACCTTCCGAAAGTATACAATCAGTGGTGCTCTGTTGTCCGCTGGGAGAAAACAACCCGTCCATTCCTTCGTTCCAGAGAGTTCCTGTGGCAGGAGGGCCATACAGCTCACGCAACAGCTGAAGAGGCTGAGGCACGTACCATTCAGATGCTGAATGTTTATGCAGATTTCTGCGAAGAGGTTCTGGCAATTCCGGTTGTAAAAGGTCAGAAGACAGACAAAGAGAAATTTGCAGGTGCTGAGGCTACTTACACCATCGAGTCCCTGATGCATGACGGTAAAGCACTTCAGTCCGGTACAAGCCATAATTTCGGAGACGGATTTGCGAAAGCATTCGGAATCCAGTACACAGATAAAGATAATACACTGAAATATGTTCATCAGACATCCTGGGGAATGACAACCCGTATGATCGGTGCCATCATCATGGTTCACGGTGATAACAGCGGCCTTGTTCTTCCTCCGAGAATCGCTCCGGTACAGACTGTGATCATTCCGATCCAGCAGCGTAAAGAGGGTGTTATGGAGAAAGCTGATGAGCTTCTCGCAGCACTGAAGGCAGCCGGTATCCGTGCAAAAGTTGATGCTACAGATAAGAGCCCGGGATTCAAATTTGCTGAGCAGGAGATGCGTGGTATTCCGCTTCGTGTTGAGTGTGGTCCGAAGGATATCGAGAATGGACAGGCAGTTCTCTGCAGAAGAGATACCCGTGAGAAATATACTGTATCCTTCGATGAGCTTGCAGATAAGGTAAAAGAGCTTCTGGATACTATTCAGCATGATATGCTGGAGCGCGCACGTGCACACAGAGAGGCTCATACCTATGTAGCCAGAAATTATGAGGAATTTGGTGAGATCGTAAATAACAAACCTGGATTCATCAAAGCTATGTGGTGCGGTGACCGGGCATGTGAAGACAAGATCAAAGAAGATTTCCAGGCAACTTCCAGATGCATGCCATTTGAGCAGGAGCAGCTGAGCGACGTTTGTGTATGCTGTGGAAAACCTGCCAAGAAGATGGTTTACTGGGGACGTGCATACTAAAATTCATAAGCCCTGTGTGGGGCAGAGGCAGTTTTGCAAAAATCATAGTTACCGGTCACCAGGTGAACAGTAACAGATTATACAGGAAACAAGGCAGCGGGGCGAAATAAGCTCCGCTGTTTTTGTGAATTTATGCTATAATATCGTTACTGAAACCATATCAGAATATCATCCGGCTGCTGAGCGCAGATAATACAGTGAAATGTGAATGCTTGATCTGGACAGCAGCAATCAGTAAGAGGAGTTATTTATGAAGATAAACATACCACAAAAAGCAGCGCAGATCCTGAAGACTTTAAATGCTGCCGGTTATGAGGCCTACGTTGTGGGCGGATGCGTCCGGGATTCCATCCTGGGCCGGGAGCCGGGAGACTGGGATATCACCACGTCAGCACTTCCGGAGCAGGTGAAGGAACTTTTTCGAAGAACCGTAGATACGGGAATCCAGCATGGAACAGTAACGGTAATGATGGATAAAGAGGGTTTTGAGGTGACCACCTATCGTGTGGACGGAGAGTATCATGATGGACGTCATCCGGATGCTGTGACCTTTACCAGAAGCCTTGAGGAAGATCTGAAGCGAAGAGACTTTACCATCAATGCCATGGCCTATCATCCGGAACATGGACTGGTGGATCTGTTTGGCGGAATGGAAGATATCGGGAAGAGAATCATCCGGTGCGTCGGCAATCCGGTGGAACGTTTTACAGAGGATGCCCTTCGTATGCTCCGCGCGGTGCGTTTTTCCGCACAGCTTGGATTTACCGTGGAAGAAAATACAAAGGCGGCACTGGCACGAATGTCAGGAAATCTGGAACATGTCAGTGCAGAGCGTATCCAGACCGAGCTTGTGAAGCTTCTGGTATCTGATCATCCGGATTATCTCCGTACTGCATGGGAAACCGGGCTTACAAGAGAATTTCTTCCGGAATTTGATGCCTGCATGGAGACAGAGCAGAATACCCCACACCACTGCTATACTGTGGGCGAGCATATTCTGAAAAGTCTTACAGAGATTGAGAATGACAGGCTTCTCCGCATCACAATGCTTCTTCACGACATTGCGAAACCAGTCGTGAAAAAGACGGACGGGAACGGCAGAGACCACTTCAAGACTCACGGCCCGGCAGGTGAGAAACTGGCAGGAAAGATCCTGCGCCGCCTGAAATTTGACAATGCAACGATCCGAAATACCTGTCGTCTGATCCGGTATCATGATCTTCGACCTGCACCGGCAGCTGAGGATGTAAGACGGTCTGTGAATCTCATAGGAGAAGATCTTTTTCCACTGTATCTGAAAGTGCAGAAGGCAGACCTTTTAGCTCAGAGTACTTACAAAAGAGAAGATAAGCTGGCACGCTTAAGCGGCGTGACGGAAACTTATCAGGGAATCCTTAAAAGAGGAGAATGTACATCTCTGAAAATGCTGGCAGTTTCCGGAAAAGATCTTATAAATGCCGGACACCCGGCCGGACCGGAACTGGGAGATCTTCTTGAAAGACTTCTTGACTGTGTGCTGAAAGATCCGTCCCTTAATACAAAAGAAAAACTTCTTGAAATAGCGGAAAAAGATGGCATAAAAACCGAATAGAATAACAAAAATCCCCCCTGCATAAGATAGAACGTAAAATAAGGCAGGGGGGAACTTGTTTGTATGATTATGGTCTGAGTGTGCTGGAGCAGTATGGGCTTAATGCGTTATCTTCCGGCAGAGTGAGAGGCGCACTTCTTTGCAGGACAGAAAGAGGTCCTGTCATACTTCGGGAATTTCACGGATCGGAAAAAAAGCTTTCCATGCAGCAGAAACTTCTGCAAAAACTTAAGGAGCAGGGATGCCATGTAGATGTCTATCTGGAAAACCGGGAAGGTGCTCTGGTGAGTAAAGACAAAGATTCCATTCCCTATACGGCACAGGTATGGTTTGAAGGGCGGGAGTGTGACACAAAATCCGAAACCGACATTTTGAAAAGTGTGCGGATGCTGGCGGAGATCCACGGGAGAATGCAGCTTCCTCTGGAAAAAGACTACACGGCAAGGAATCTTAAAGAAGAATATATCCGGCACAATCAGGAAATGCGGAAGATCCGACGTTTTATCCGGAAAAAAGGAGTGTCAAGCCCTTTTGAAAAAGATTATCTTAAAAGTGTGGAATGGTTTCTGGAAAAAGGAGAAAAGGCGGTTTCCATGCTGGATGAAACGGATTATCAGACACTGCGGCAGCAATCTCTTGAAAAAGGTACTGTCTGTCATGGAGAGTATAATCAGCATAATGTGCTGATCCTTGGAAAAAATGCGGCAGTGACCAATTTCAGCCACTGGAACTTTGATGTGCAGATGGCAGATCTGTATCGATTTATGAGGAAAATTCTGGAAAAATACTGCTGGGATCCATATATTGCAGAAAAAATGCTTTCCACATATGATTCCATCCGCCCTATTTCCATGTCAGAATGGCAGAACCTGAAAGTACGATTTGTATATCCGGAAAAATACTGGAAACTTGCCAACCATTATTACACCCACAATAAAGCAGTCATATCCGGGAAAAATGTGGAAAAGCTGCATACGATGATCCGGCAGAAAAAGCAGTGGGAAGAATTTCCGAAAAGATGCCTGCGGCAGTAATGCGTCTGAATAAGGCAAAAACAAAACTTCCCTTTTTCAGAAAATTGTTATATAATGTTAATTATCTTATATAAAGAAACAGGGAGGTATTTTGGAACATGGATTATAAAGAAATCTATAATCAGTGGCTTGAAAACCCATACTTCGACGAGGCAACAAAAGAAGAACTGAAAGCGATCAAAGACGACGAGAATGAGATCAAAGAGCGTTTTTATATGGATCTTGAATTTGGTACGGCTGGCCTGCGTGGTATCATTGGCGCAGGTACCAACCGCATGAATATTTATGTAGTAAGAAGAGCAACACAGGGTCTTGCCAACTATATTGCAAAAGTAGACAAGAAATCCCAGGGCGTTGCTATCGCATATGATTCCCGTCATATGTCACCGGAGTTTGCCCAGGAAGCAGCGCTTTGCCTGGCAGCTAACGGAATTAAGGCGTATATCTTTGAGACACTTCGTCCGACACCGGAGCTTTCTTTTGCAGTACGTCATCTGGGATGTGTGGCAGGTATCAACGTAACGGCCAGTCACAACCCGCCGGAATACAACGGATACAAGGTTTACTGGGAAGATGGCGCACAGATCACACCACCTCATGATACAGGGATCATGGGCGAGGTAAAGGCAATCTCCGACTGGAATACCGTAAAGACCATGGACAAGGAAGAAGCAGTGAAGGCAGGTCTTTTCGAAGTGATTGGACAGGCTGTTGATGATGCTTATATGGCAGAGCTTAAGAAACAGATCATCCATATGGATGCTATCCAGGCAGAGGGCAAGAACCTCAAGATCGTTTACACACCGCTTCACGGAACCGGTAATATCCCGGCCAGAAGAATCCTTAAAGAGCTTGGATTTGAGAACGTATACGTAGTACCGGAACAGGAACTTCCGGATGGAGATTTCCCGACAGTCAGCTATCCGAACCCGGAGGCAGCAGAGGCATTTGAACTTGGCTTGAAGCTTGCCAGAGAAGTAGATGCAGACATCGTACTTGCGACAGACCCGGATGCAGACCGTCTTGGCGTTCGTGTAAAAGACAGGAACGGCGAGTATCATGACCTTACCGGAAACATGTCCGGATGCCTTCTCGCAAACTATGAGCTGAGCCAGAGAAAGGCTGTAAACGGAAGCCTTCCGGAGGATGGAGCTCTTGTAAAGACTATTGTTACAACAAACCTGGCAGATGCGATCGCCAAGGGATACGGTGTAAACCTCATCGAAGTACTTACCGGATTTAAATACATCGGACAGCAGATCCTTGGATTTGAAAACAGTGGCAAGGGTACATATCTTTTCGGATTTGAGGAGAGCTACGGCTGCCTGATCGGAACCTATGCAAGAGATAAAGATGCTATCGTTGCAACTATGGCACTTTGTGAGGCAGCAGCTTATTACAAGACACAGGGCAAGACTCTCTGGGATGCAATGATCGACATGTATGAGGAGTTTGGATATTATAAAGATGCGATCCAGGCAGTTACCATGAAAGGCATTGAGGGACTCCAGAAGATCCAGGAGATTATGACAACACTCCGTCAGAATCCGCCGGCAGAGTTTGCAGGACATAAAGTAACTGCTGTCCGTGACTACAAGCTGGATGAGATCACAGATCTTGCTACAGGAGAGAAGAAACCGACAGGCCTTCCGAATTCCAATGTTCTTTACTATGAGCTTACAGACGATGCATGGGTATGCGTAAGACCGTCCGGTACAGAGCCGAAAGTGAAATTCTACTATGGAGTAAAAGGAACCTCTCTTGCAGATGCAGACGAGAAATCCGACGCAATGGGCAAGGCAGTTCTTGAAATGGTTGATTCCATGAAATAAATGGGGCATCCTTCCGCCTGTAATATGCGAAAAACCTTGACATTATAAGCCAAAAGGTTTATATATATAAGGCAAAGCCAAAAAAATAAGAGAACATCAATTATAGGAGGAAACACCATGAATAAAACAGAGTTAGTAGCAGCAATGGCGAAAGACACCAATCTTTCCAAGAAAGATGTAGAAGCTGTTCTGAAATCTTTTATCGATGTTGTAACTGATGAACTGAAAAAAGGCGAGAAGATTCAGCTTGTTGGATTTGGAACTTTCGAGGTAAGCACAAGAGCTGCAAGAGAGGGAAGAAATCCTCAGACTGGTGAGACCATGACAATCGAGGCTTCCAAGTCTCCGAAGTTCAAAGCAGGAAAAGCTTTAAAGGACGTTGTTAACGGTAAATAATCTGTTGATTCAGTGATAACGGCAGGAGGAACCAGAAACCGGTTTCTCCTGCTTTTTTACTATGAAAGTTTTGTTAAAGGAGGGAAAAATATGCGTCTTGACAAATATCTGAAAGTATCCAGACTGATCAAACGCCGTACAGTAGCCAATGAGGCATGTGATGCGGGAAGAGTTCTGGTAAATGACAAGCCGGCGAAGGCATCCGTGCAGGTAAAGACCGGCGATACCGTGGAAATCCAGTTTGGAAGCCGTAACGTAAAGGTGGAAGTCCTGGAAGTGAAAGACACCGTAAAAAAAGATGAAGTAGAGAGTATGTTCCGCTATATCTGATACTACAGCATCCGGGAAGAGGTCTATTTTCCAAGCTTTTTTCATAAATTAAAAGAGAAATCGCTTCAGGAGAATCTGGCTTTGGAGGAAAAAAAATCCGCAGCGATCCACAAACTGATGTTGGAACGGCAGAAAGGCGGCACGATCACAGGAATCCGAGATGTGATCTCTTTCGACGAAAAAGAGATCCTGCTGCATACAGAAGATGGAAAACTATCCATAAAAGGCGAAACTCTTCATGTGAAACATCTGGATCTGGAACATGGAGAACTGAGCCTGGAAGGCAGAATTGACAGCCTTGCGTATCTGGGCAGAAAGAAAGAGAAACAGGAAGAATCCCTTATAAAAAGACTGTTTCATTAAAGACAAAAAAAGACAGTAAACTGGTTGATATTTTTTTGCAGAAGTTGTAAAATCTGGATGTATAAGCTCATAACAGGAAAAGAAAACCAAAAAAGGTAAAAAGGAGCAGACAGATTGAAGAAGCCAGGAAAGGGAAAAGAAAAAAAGAAAATCGGATACAATTACCTTGGCATGGCAGGCATTGCTGTGATCGCACTGGTTCTGCTTGGAAGCCTTATGGTGCAGAGCAAGACTTTGCAGCAACGTCTGGATTACTACGATTCCAAGGCTGTGGCACTGGAGAAATCCATTGACAGTGAGAAAGAACGCACCAAGGAGATCGAAGCCGAAAAAGAATATATGAAAACCGATGAATACGTGGAAGAAGCAGCACGTGAGAAGCTTGGACTTGTGAAGGATAACGAGATCGTGTTCCAGGAAGAAAACTAGCACAGCGAATGCAGAAGCATTTTGGCGAAAAGTTTTCTATAAGTTTCGTGTTACTTTGACAGATATTTCAGAATACCTCCTTTATAATAATCAGTCAGTGAAGGTTATAAGGGGAGGGGAAAATATGCAGGAATGGATCATTGCCATGCTCGTAGTCAGCATTCTGCTGATACTCCGGGACATGGCAAAAACTGTCTTTTCGGGAAGAACACAGGCAAAAGAAGAGATGATGCCGCTCAGTGAAAGCCATCCCCAGAAGGAGAAGGTGGAACGATATGCAGCATCCTTCCGGAAACTTGCGGATACATTCTATGGAATGCCTTACAGAAAGGAATTTTTGAGTGGAGGACAGCTGAACCGAATCATTTCGGATACTAGCGCCTGTGTGTGCTCCAGATGTTATCAGAGAGAGATCTGCTGGGGCGAGCGTGCAGGAGAAACCATGCGGAACAGCGAGCATATGCTAAGAGTCATGGAGGAGGGGGATGAAGAGGCTGTTCGTCAGGTTCGCAGTGAATGGATGAGTGCCTGTGGGCGTTCTGCCCAGTATTTTCAGGTTTTGAACGAAGGATTCCGGGAAGAACGGCAGAATCTTGTGTGGGACAACCGGATGATCGAAAGCCGGCTTGCTGTGGCTCAGCAGCTGACAGAGATTTCCAGGATCATGGATCATATGGCAGAAGAGCTTTATGATATTATGCCGGCAGATCCCAGGTTTCAGGAAGAACTTCGAAAAGCCTTCCGCAGGAAACACGTACTCATAAAAAATGTCTGGGTGATGGATAAGATTGAGGGAAGACGGCAGATATTTCTGAGTTTACGTGCCAGAAGCGGGCAGTGTGTTTCTATGACAGAAATCGCACAGATTTTATCCAGAATATGTGGCAGCCCCATGACGCCGGAACAGGGAAGCAGGAGTATTGTAAATGGAGATTTCCATACGGTACATTTTGTGGAAGATGTCAGCTATCAGATCCTTTACGGGGTAGCCAGGCTTACAAGAGAAGCAGAAAAGGTTTCCGGGGATAATTATATCTGCCGTCAGGAAGAGGATGGCAGGTTTTTTCTCTGCCTGTCCGATGGAATGGGATCCGGAATGGAAGCTTTCCGGGAAAGTGAGATCGTAGTGGAACTTCTGGAACAGTTTATGGAATCCGGACTTTCCCAGGAGACAGCGGCCAGAATGGTGAATTCCGCCCTGATTCTGAAAGGACGGGAAGGGATGTTTTCTACGGTGGATATCTGTGCGGTAGATCTTTATACGGGAATCTGTAATTTCCTGAAAGCGGGAGCATCTTCCACTTTTATAAAAAGAGATCACTGGGTAGAGTCCATTGCTTCCGAAAGTCTGGCAGCGGGCCTGATCCAGCAGCTGGATTTTGATACGGCTTCCAGAAAACTGTATCATGGAGATTATCTGATCATGATGACGGATGGCGTCCTGGATGCACTGCCAGCAGAACATGAGGAAGAGACCATGAAAGAGATCATCATGGATGTCCATGAAAAAGAACCAAAAGAGATCGGTCGTGGAATTCTGGAGAGGGTTCTGGGATACAGTGACTATCGTGCACGGGATGATATGACCGTCGTTGTGGCTGGTTTATGGAAAAAATAGGATTAGTCAAGCGGATATTCGCAATTGAAGCAGGGGACTTACTTGATTTGGTTAAACACAGGAGAAAAAATGATCGAACGTGTAAAGAAATATATCAGAGAAAATCAGATGCTGAAAGCAGGAGACATTGTTGCGGCAGGAGTCTCCGGAGGGGCAGATTCCATTGCCATGCTTCATATCCTGAAAAGTATCCAGGAAGAATTTGGATTTTTCCTGGAGGCAGTCCATGTTCATCATGGAATCCGGGGAGATGAGGCGGACAGAGATGAGAACCTTGTAAAAAAAATCTGCCAGGAGTGGAAGATTCCTTTTCAGTCCTATCATTATCCGGTTCCGGAACTTTCCAGAAAATGGAGGCTGGGAGAAGAAGAAACCGGACGGATCGTCCGAAAACAGGCTTTTGCGAAGGAAAAACAGCGCATTGCCTTTTCGGAATTCCCGGAAGAAAATGAGCGTCGGTTCTGCGTTGCGCTGGCTCATAACCGTAATGATCTGGCAGAAACCATGCTGCATCATCTGGCAAGGGGAACCGGACTTCGGGGACTTTCCGGGATACATCCCTGCAGTGACGGGATCATCCGTCCGGTTTTATGTTTAGAACGCAGGGAAATTGTCTATTATCTGGAAGAGAACGAGATTTCCTATATTACGGACAGCAGTAATCTTTCTGATGGATATACCAGAAACCGGATCCGGCATCATGTGCTTCCTGCCATGGAAAAGGAAATTAACGGAAAAACGGTAGAACATATGGCGGAAACAGCCAGAATACTGAGAGAAGCAGACGGATACCTTCGCAGAAAGGGCGCAGAACTTCTGGAACAATGCAGACAGAAAACCGGATACCTGCTGGATGGTGCATTTTTTGAGAAACCGGATATTGTCCGGGAGTATGCGGTTATGGAAGCTTTTGAGCGGCTGTCGGGAAAACGAAAGGATTTTACGTCTCTTCATGTAAGGCAGGTTTTTTCCCTCCAAAAAAAAGAAACCGGACGCTATATAAAGCTTCCGGGGAATATTCAGGCTGTCCGGAGTTATGGAGGCGTTCGCCTGGAAAAGACAGTTTCCGGACCGGGGACCACAGAAGGTGTGTCAGCAGAAAAAAAAGGTTCCGGGAATCCGGCGGAAATGTTTTTTGAAATTCCGCTGTCCGGGATCCTGGAATGTCCGTTTGGAATTTTTGAGACAAAAATTTTCCACTATAAGAATCAGAAGATTGAAGAAAAAAAGTATACGAAATGGATGGATTATGATAAAATAAAAGGTAGTCCATGCGTTCGTACCAGAAAACAGGGGGATTATCTTGTTGTAAACAGCGCCGGAGGTAGAAAGAAACTGAACCGGATCTTTATTGATGAGAAGATCCCGGCAGGGTTAAGAGATCAAATTCCGGTTGTTGCCGCAGGATCGGAGATCCTCTGGATACCGGGAGGACGAATGAACGAACAGTATAAGATCACTTCCACTACAGGGAGAGTGTTAGAATTACATTACCAAGGAGGAGTATTAACATGAGCGAAAAAATCAGGGTTTTACTCAGTGAAGAAGAGGTAGATGCCCGTATCCAGGAAGTTGCAGATGTGATCAACAAAGACTACGAAGGAAAAGATGTACACATGATCTGTGTTCTGAAAGGCGGCGTTTTCTTTATGTGCGAGCTTGCCAAGAGGATCACACGTCCGGTAACACTGGATTTCATGTCTGTGTCCAGCTATGGCGATGACACAAAATCAAGCGGTGTTGTAAAGATCGTCAAGGATCTGGATCAGCCTCTGGAAGGAAAAGATGTTCTGATCGTGGAGGATATCATTGATTCAGGAAGAACATTAAGCTATCTGCTGCGTATCCTGAAAGGCAGACATCCGGCCAGCGTCAGACTCTGTACACTTCTTGATAAACCGGAAAGACGTGTGACAGATGTAGCGGTAGATTACTGCTGCTTCAACATTCCGGATGAGTTTGTGGTAGGATATGGACTTGATTATGCCCAGAAATACAGAAACCTTCCTTACATCGGAGTAGTGGAGATGGAGGACTGAAAGGAGATTTAACCAAGTGAGCAAGCATTCAGGTAAGATAGGCCTGTACCTTCTGCTTATTGTGGCACTGATCGCAGGATATCTGTATCTCAATGACCAGGTATCTACCCAGGGCAGTTACACAATGGGCCAGCTGGAAAAGGCTCTGGAAGAAGACAAAGTAACGGATGCAGTGATTCATCAGAACAGAGAAGTGCCCACCGGTTATGTAACGGCAAACATTGTTTCAGACGGTCAGAGGACGGTCTACGTAACCGATGTAAAAGAGGCAGAAGAGCTTCTTGAAAAATATGACATTGATCCGACGATCCGCAATGTACCCAAAGACAGTTCCATGATCGGAACAGTACTTCCGGTGGTACTTACCGGTGCGATCCTTATCTTTTTCTTTATGATGATGAACCGGCAGATGTCCGGAGGCGGCGGAAGCAATGCGAAGATGATGAACTTCGGAAAAAGCAGAGCCAGAATGTCTACCCCTGATGATAAGAAAGTAACATTCAAAGATGTTGCAGGTCTTCAGGAGGAGAAAGAGGATCTGGAGGAAGTGGTTGACTTCCTGAAATCCCCGCAGAAGTATACCAAGGTAGGCGCCAGAATTCCGAAAGGAGTGATCCTTGTGGGCCCTCCGGGAACTGGTAAAACCCTTCTTGCGAAGGCAGTTGCAGGAGAAGCCGGTGTTCCGTTTTTCTCCATTTCAGGATCGGATTTCGTGGAGATGTTCGTAGGTGTCGGTGCTTCCCGTGTACGAGATCTTTTTGAAGAGGGCAAGCGCCATGCACCGTGTATCATCTTTATTGATGAGATCGATGCGGTAGCCCGTCAGAGAGGAACCGGAATGGGCGGCGGCCATGATGAGAGAGAGCAGACACTGAACCAGCTTCTTGTAGAGATGGATGGTTTTGGGGTAAATGAGGGTATCATCGTAATGGCAGCGACCAACCGTGTGGATATTCTGGATCCGGCAATCCTCCGTCCGGGACGATTTGACCGAAAAGTCGGTGTGGGACGTCCGGATGTCAAGGGCAGAGAAGAAATCCTGATGGTCCACGCCAAGGACAAACCGCTGGGAGACGATGTGGACCTTCATCAGATCGCCCAGACAACGGCTGGATTTACCGGTGCGGATCTTGAGAACCTTCTCAACGAGGCTGCCATTGACGCAGCAAAAGAAAGCCGTCCTTACATCATGCAGAAAGATATCAAAAAAGCATTCATTAAAGTTGGGATCGGTGCGGAGAAGAAGAGCAAGGTCATCTCTGACAAAGAGAAGAAGATCACAGCTTATCATGAGGCTGGCCATGCGATCCTGTTTCATGTACTTCCGCATATGGATCCGGTATACACCATTTCCATTATTCCTACAGGTATGGGAGCTGCCGGTTACACCATGCCGCTTCCGGATAACGATGAGATGTTCAATACAAAAAACAAGATGCTGGAGGACATCACAACGCTTCTGGGAGGCCGTGTGGCTGAGGAGATCATTTTCGGAGATATTACAACAGGTGCATCCAATGATATCAAACGTGCCACAGAGACTGCCCGTTCCATGGTAATGAAATATGGTATGTCCGAAAAGATCGGCCTGATCGCTTATGGTAACGATGACGATGAAGTGTTTATCGGCCGTGATCTGGCACATACCAGAGGCTACAGTGAGGAAGTGGCAAGAGAGATTGATGGGGAGATTTCCCGTATCATCCGTGAGTGCCATGAGAATGCAGAGAGCATCATCCGTGAGAATATCGGCGTTCTTCACAGCTGTGCGGCCCTTCTTCTCGAGAAGGAAAAGATACATCGTGAAGAGTTTGAAGCACTTTTTACAACAGAAAAAGAAGAGGTTGCAAAAACAAACGAATAAAATGCACAAAAAAATATATTGAATTTTGTGAACTTTGTGCACACTTTTTGGGGGACACATGGTACTATAAATATCGTAAAAACCCCCCAATACATTATATAGTTTTTGCTACACCCCATAAGAAGAAATACCTTCTCCAAAAAAGGCAGCTTAACCAGCTGCCTTTTTTACTGCCCAAAAATAAAAGACGGATTACGGAGAAAACAGATATATATGCTTGCGGGATGGAAAAAATTAAGATAATATATTTAAAAACATGGTACTAAAAACGGAATGAGGAAAATAGAATGTTATATGAAAGCATGGAGACAGCAAAGAAGATGCAGTATATACTCAATATGAGTCCGGTATTAAATAAAGAGGCAATGTTCAGTGACGGAACGGAATATTACCGAACACCGGTAGAACCACGGGAAGGCGATACCGTGACCATTCGTTTTCGTACCCAGAGAAATAATGTGGACAACGTCTGTCTTGTGCATGACGGAGAATATCTGGAAATGAAACGGGAGAGGACTTCCGGAAGTTTTGATTACTATACTGCACAGATCATAATGGGAAAGGACATTGTACACTATTATTTTGAAATCCATTCAGGGCTTGTTACCTGCTATTATGATACAGATGGTGTTAGCACCAGGCATGAGGAACGGACAGAATTTGAGATCTATCCGGATTATCATGTGCCGGAATGGCTGAAGGGTGCTGTCATGTACCAGATTTATGTGGACCGCTTTTATAACGGAGACCCTTCCAACGATGTGGAAACCGGAGAATACTCCTATATCGGGGATATTTCCGTGAAAGTGGATGACTGGGGAAAGATTCCGGCAGTCATGGGGGTACGGGAATTTTATGGCGGTGATCTTCAGGGAGTTATGGATAAACTGGATTATCTCCAGGAACTTGGGGTGGATGTGATCTATCTGAATCCGGTGTTTGTTTCCCCAAGCAACCACAAATATGATTGCCAGGACTATGATCATATCGATCCTCATATCGGAAAGATCGTGGAGGACTGTGACGGCCTTTTGAGCCCCGGAGACCGGGATAACAGCCATGCGCTTAAGTATATCCGCCGTGTGACCGATAAACGGAATCTTAAGGCCAGCAACGAGCTTTTCCGGGAGCTTGTGGAAGAGATCCACAGGAGAGGAATGAAAGTGATCCTGGACGGGGTATTTAACCACTGTGGATCTTTTAATAAATGGATGGACAGAGAACGGATCTATGAAAATCAGGAAGGATACGAAAAAGGAGCCTATATTTCTGCGGACAGCCCTTATCGTTCTTTCTTCTGCTTCCAGGATCAGAATCGCTGGCCATATAATCCCACCTATGATGGCTGGTGGACCCATGATACTTTGCCGAAGCTGAATTACGAAGGATCTGAGGAACTTTGCCGGACAATCCTTGATGTTGGCAGGAAATGGGTTTCTCCACCATATAACGTAGATGGATGGAGACTGGATGTGGCTGCAGATCTGGGACACAGCAATGATTTTAACCACCATTTCTGGAAAGAGTTCCGAAAAGCGGTAAAAGAGGCTAATCCTGATGCGGTGATCCTTGCAGAACACTACGGAAATCCGGAGAGCTGGCTTCTGGGTGATGAGTGGGATACGGTTATGAACTATGACGCTTTTATGGAGCCTGTGACCTGGTTTCTGACAGGAATGGAGAAACACAGCGATGAGTACAGGGAAGACCTCTACGGTAACAGTGAGGCCTTTATCGGTGCCATGAAGCATCATATGCGGTCACTGCACATGGGAGCTCTTTACGGGGCCATGAATGAGCTTTCCAACCATGATCATTCCAGATTCCTGACAAGAACCAACCACAGAGTAGGAAGGCTTTCCTATGCAGGTGCAGAGGCGGCATCCGCAGGCATTAATCCTGGGATCATGAGAGAGGCGGTTGTGATCCAGATGACGTGGCCAGGTGCACCTACGGTATATTACGGGGACGAGGCCGGTGTGTGTGGCTTTACAGATCCGGATAACCGCAGAACTTATCCCTGGGGAAAAGAAGATCTTGAGATGCTGGATTTTCATAAACGGATGATCTGTATACACAAGGCATATCCGCTCCTTGCAAAAGGTTCCCTGGAGTTTCTGTGGAACGATCATCAGGGCTTAAGTTATGGCCGCTTTTCTGATTCTGAGCAGATCATTGTGATCATCAATAATCAGGATTATGAGAGAGATGTGAGGGTAACAGCCTGGAAAACAGGTGTAAGCCGGAAAGAAGCGACAGCTTTTCAGCGCCTGATGCTTTCTTCCAGAGATGGCTACACAGAAAAGGCAGAGGAATATATTGCGGATGCGGGAATCCTTCATGTGAGAATGCCTGCATACGGAGCGATGGTACTTCACCACAGAGCGAGAGAGAAATATAAATAATGTACAGGCCAGGAAACAGACCGTGAAAATACGGAGGATGCCTGATGGAAAGGAGAAATATACAATGACAATTGAACAGTGCTATAGTGCGATTGAAAGTAATTACGAAGAGGTGCTTGGACGTTTTGCGGGAAACAAAATGCTGGTAGAAAAATTTGCCAGAAAATTCCTTGATGATCCAAGTTATCAGACACTTGTCGATACCATGGATAAAGCGGATTATGAGGAAGCTTTCCGTGCTGCCCATACATTAAAGGGTGTTTGTGCAAATCTGGGATTCATACAGCTGTTTAAAGTTTCCAGTGATCTGACAGAAGAACTCAGAGGCGGTGCTCCGGATGAGGCAAAGCTGCCGGAACTTCTTGAAAAAGTGTCTTCTGAGTATAAAAAGACGGTTGATGCTATTAATTGTGTAAATGAATAAAAAAAGCCGGAACTGAACGTTATTTATAAAAAAGCCGATCTGCTATTTTCATTGCTGGAAAGCGGATCGGCTTTTGGTGCTTTTTATGTTTTATTCTTCTGTTACGTGTTCCAGACCCTGATTCATGATGGTTGCCACGTGGCTGTCTGCCAGGGAGTAGAAGATTGTTTTTCCATCTCTTCGAAATTTGACCAGTGACATCTGCTTCAGCACACGAAGCTGATGAGAAATCGCACTCTGTGTCATGGAAAGCCGGTCGGCAATATCCTGCACACAAAGTTCTTCTACAGAAAGCGCATACAGGATACGGATCCTGGTAGGATCACCAAAGACCTTGAACAGGTCGGCAAGCCGGTAAAGCGTATCATCATTGATCGGGTAATCGATATGTGGTTTCTTCATTTGCGCATCCTCCAAACTATTAACTTCTATTGTAGCTGAAAAAAACGCACCGGTCAAATTTTTTATTTTTTATACAGGATACGAATGGAATTCAGCACGCAGATCATGGCAACGCCAGTGTCTGCAAATACGGCCATCCACATGTTGGCATGTCCGGCAAGACCAAGGATCATAACGGCGATCTTGATCACAAGGGCGAATATTACGTTCTGCCATGCGATGCGGTTTGTGTTTCGTGCAATGGCGATAGACTGAGGAATCGCATCTACGTTGGAGTTCATAAATACGGCATCTGCAGCCTCGATAGCCGCATCTGCACCACTTCCCATGGCCGCGCCTACATCTGCACCTGCAAGTACAGGAGCATCGTTGATTCCGTCACCGACAAACATAACCGTTCCGTGTGCCTCACGGACCTTTTTCAGGGCGTTGAGTTTGTCTTCCGGAAGGAGCTTGGCATAAATTTCATCGATTCCCGCGTCTTTTCCTACGGCATTTGCACTGTCTTCGGAATCTCCGGTAAGCATAACTGTGTGAAGACCGAGTTTTTTCAGGGAAGCAATGGCTTCTTTTGCATCTGGTTTGATAGTATCGGAGATCAGCATATATCCTGCAAAAGTTCCGTTTACAGCCATAAATACTTCAGAGCCGTAAGAGGCTTCTTTTAATTCTCCGATGGTGACGCCGAATTTATCCATCAGCTTGCGGTTTCCACAGAGAACTTTTCCCTCCGGCATTTCTGCGACAATTCCATGTCCGGAAATTTCTTCCAGAGAGATCGGTTTTTCAAACTGGATTCCGCGTTCTTTTGCGGCAGCTACAATACTGTTTGCAATCGGATGTGTGGAGTTCTGCTCGCAGCCTGCACACATGGAAAGAAGTTCGTTTTCGTTATATTTACCGGCAGTTACAACTTTCTGAAGCTGGAAGTTACCTTCTGTGATGGTTCCGGTTTTATCCATAACTACAGCGCCAAGGTTGCTTAATCCCTCGATGGAAAGGCCGCCTTTGAACAGGATTCCTTTCTTGGAACCGGCACCGATGCCTGAGAAGAATGCAAGCGGGATACTAAGTACAAGAGCACATGGGCAGCTCATTACCAGGAAGGTGATGGCTGTGTAGATCCAGTAATGCCAGTTTCCGGTTACAAGGGATGGAATCAGTGCTGTTGCAACAGCGATTCCTACAACACAAGGAGTGTACACTTTTGCAAAACGTGTGATAAAACGGTCGATCTTCGGTTTACTTGCTGCTGCATTTTCTACAGAATCCAGGATACGTGTGACCATGGACTCTTCGAGAGGTTTTTCCACGCGGATCTTTAACTGACCGGAAGTGTTTACACATCCGGAAGTGATCTCATCACCTTCATTTACAGCAACCGGTACAGGCTCACCTGTGATTGGGGATGTGTCGATACGGCTGCTTCCTTCGATGATCACGCCGTCAAGAGGAATACGATCGCCAGGACGGACCAGGAGAACATCGCCAACCTGAGCTTCTTCAGATGGGATCACCTGAATATCATCGCCAACAACAAGGTTTACAACTTCCGGGCGAAGATCTACAGCGTCCATGATCTGTCCGCGGCTTCGCTCAACGGCTTTTTCCTCAAAAAGCTCGCCGATTCGGTAGAAGAGCATAACGCCTACGGCCTCAGCGGAATCATTGATGGCAAAAGCAGCGAGAGTTGCAACACTCATCAGGAAGTTTTCGTCGAATACCTGTCCGTGGGAGATGTTTTTGGCTGCCTTTACAACGATCACACCGCCAAGTGCCAGATATGCAATCACAAATAACGGAAGAGTGGCAGTATCTGCAAATCCTTTGTGTTCCATGATCTCACCGGCAACAAAGAGGATCGCGCCGATGATAATACAGATCGTGTCGATCTTTTCTTTGGAAAAAGATTTCTTTTTGCTGGATGGGTGAGTTTCGGATGCAGCTGTCTGTGATTTTGGCTTCGGATCTTTTTCTTTTACTACAACTTCGGATTCAATGGAAGTACAGATCTTGCGGATCTGATCAAGGTAGCGGTCCGGGTTTTTTGCAGTAACGCGAAGTTGTTTTGTTGCAAAAGTGATGGTAGCTTCGGAAATACCGTCGAGGTCTGCAATCTGTTTTTCCATTTTGGAAGCACAGTTAGCACAGCCTAAGTTTTCCAGAATATAAGTTTTTGTCTTTTCTCCGGAATTGTTGCTTCTTGGAACAACCTTGACCTCGGATTCAATGGAGGTACAGATCTTACGGATCTGATCAAGGTAGCGGTCCGGATCCTTTGCGGTTACACGAAGCTGTTTGGTAGCAAAAGTGATGGTGGCTTCGGAGATGCCGTCGAGGTCTGCAATCTGTTCTTCCATTTTGGAAGCACAGTGGGCACAGCCCAGGTTCTCCAGAAGGTAAATCTTGGTTATTACGTCAGCAGAAGCGGCTGGCTTCGGGTTTCTCGGAACAACTTTGACTTCGGATTCAATGGAGGTGCAGATCTTGCGGATCTGCGGAAGCAGAGCATCTGGGTCAGCGGCGTTTAAGCGAAGCTGTTTGGTGGCGAAAGTGATGGTTGCACTTTCTACGCCGTCAAGATGCTGGATCTGTTCCTCCATCTTGGAAGCACAGTGGGCACAGCCCAGGTTCTCCAGGATGTAGACACGTTTTGCGGATGCTGTGCTGTGGGAGTGCTCGTGATGCTCGTGGTTGTGGTCGTGATCCCCGCAGCCGCAACCGCAGTGTTCGTCATCGTGATGATGGTGATGCTCATGCTCGTGATGTTCGTGGTCATGATCATGATGATGATGTTCATGCTCGTGGTGGTCGTGATCATGATCCTCGCAACCACAGCCGCAGTGGTCATCGTCGTGATGATGGTGATGATGTTCATGCTCGTGATATTCGTGATCATGATCCTCGCAGCCACAATCGCAGTGGTCATCATCGTGATCATGATGGTGATGTTCATGCTCATGATCTTCGCAGCCACATCCACAATGCTCATCATCGTGGTGATGGTGTTCTTCATGTGCATGTTCCTCATGCTCATGTTCCTCATGATGGTCGTGGCCGCAACCGCAGCCACAGGAATCCGTGGACTCCATGGAATTCTTTTTTAAGCTCTCTTCCATATGAAATCTCCTTGAAATTTATATGAATATATGATTGAATGTTCATATGACTATTTAAGCATATGTTTTATCTGATGTCAATATTTTTTTCTAAAAAGAATAAAAGAAATGTAAAATCTATTACAAAAGAAATATAGAAAACATTAATATATTCTGAAATAATAATCTATTTTATTATTCTTATTTAACATGTTATACTTTTATCAAGTAAAGAAAGAAAGGAAGGTAGCAACATGTACAGTATTGACTTAAACAGTGACATGGGTGAGAGCTTTGGCGCATACAAGCTGGGCGGAGATGAAGAGATCATTAAATATGTCACAACAGCAAATGTAGCATGTGGCTGGCATGCAGGCGATCCAATGGTAATGGATAAGGTAGTCCGCATGGCAAAGGAACGTGGCGTTATGGTTGGAGCCCATCCTGGATATCCTGATCTTCTTGGCTTTGGACGAAGAAAGATGGTTCTCTCTCATGATGAAGTTAAGAATTACGTCAGATACCAGATCGGAGCACTGGCTGCATTCACAAAAAGTTATGGAATGAAGCTTCAGCATGTCGCTCCTCATGGAGCAATGGGAAATGCCTGCCAGTATGATGAGGACATTTCCACAGCAATCTGCGAGGCAATCTGTGAGTATGACAAAGATCTGATCGTTTACTACTGTGCAGGAGCAGTTCTCGGTGATATCGCTGAGAGCAAGGGACTCCGTACAGCATCCGAGATCTTTGCAGACCGTGCATATATGGATGATCTTTCTCTTGTACCGAGAAAGATGGAGGGATCCATGATCACAGATGAGAACATTGCCATCGAAAGATGCGTGAAGATGATCAAAGAAGGAAAAGTAACATCCATCAACGGAAAAGAGCTTGACATCAAGGGAGACACACTCTGTGTACACGGAGACGGACCGAAAGCACTCGCTTTTGTACAGAAGATCCGTGAAAAATTCACAGAAGAGGGTATTGAGATCAAACACTTATAAAAACTAAATAAAGTACATTACATTCACATGAGAGATAGAGTGCCGGATAAATCAAAGGAGATTTAGTACAAGGGATTACTGCGTTGATTTGTCCGGCTCTCTTTATATGGAAAAGTGCACTTTTTTAGGATAAGAAAGGAAAGGGTGGAAACTATGGCAAAAGAGAAAAAACAGAACAACATAGTAAGAAACATGATGATTGCTCTGGTCGGCGGTCTGGTCGTAGGACTTGGATTCATGCTTCTGAAACAGCAGATGTCAGAGGGGACATGGAACGTGATCAATGCACTTCTGTTCCAGGATATCACAGCAGATCAGGGATTTCATTCCATCGGTCTCTTCTACATCATCGGACAGCTGTTCATGAGAGGATTACAGATGGCGATCGTACCGCTGGTACTGGTATCCTTAAGCCTTGCAATGTGCAGTATCTCCAGTTCCTCCAAGCTTGGAAGAATTGCAGGACGTACATTACTTGGATTCTTCTGCTTCTATGTAGTTGGCGCACTTATCGCAGGTATTGTTGCATTCGCAATGAAAACAGCTGGATTTTTCAACGTAAAACTTCCGGCAGAGGCAGTTACAGAGGCTGCAACACTGGATCAGTTCAACCCGCTTGCAACAATCGTAACAGCAGTTCCGTCCAATATCGGAACCGCATTCAGCAGCAATAACAGCATCCTTGCAGTTGTAGTAGTAGCTATCGTTCTTGGTCTTTGCATGAACGCACTTGGCGACAAGATGAAACCGCTGAAAAGCGTACTTGAGAACTTAAGCGACATCATCAACCTGTATCTGACATTCCTGATCAACAAAGTTGGTCCTGTAGCAATCTTCTGCCTGATCTCCCGTACATTCGCAATCTACGGAGCTGAGTATCTGGCACCGGCAGCAGCTTACATCGTAGGCGCAATGCTGACACTGTTTGTACTTGTAGTAACGATTTACCCGATCGGTATCGGCCTTACAACAGGCTTAAGCCCGATGAAATTCCTTAAGAAGATCGCAAAAGTTGGTGTATTCGGATTCTCCACAAACTCTTCCGCAGCATGCCTTCCGCTGAACACCAGAACATGCCTTGATGAACTTGGATGCTCCCAGGAGATCACAAGCTTCGTTCTTCCTACAGGTATGACCATCAACATGAACGGTACAACTGTTATGCATATGTTTGCAGTAACATTTATCGCAACAGCATCCGGAATTGACATTACACCGGCAAACCTGATCACAGTCGCATTTCTTTCCATCTGTGCGGCAATGGGCTGCCCGGCTATCCCGATCGCCGGAACAACTCTGATCGTAACAATCCTTTCCGGTATGGGCTGGACATCTGACCTTTGTATGATCGCATATGCACTGGTTGTAGCGATCAACCGTCCGGTTGAGATGGCACTTCTTCCGCTTAACGTAATCGGTGATGCAACAGTCAACGTTATCGTTAACAAGAAAGAAAATGAGCTTGACGAAACAAAATATAACGCGTAAGTAAATATAAAAAATCTTAATATTATACATACAAATTATTAAATTGACTTAATATTACTACGATGATACCATTTAAGCGTATAGTTGAGACATCAGCTATACGCTTAAATATTAAATGCAGTAAAAACAGCGGAATATCCGCAGAAAAATAAAAGGGTTCAGGAGGAAATGAATATGGAGTACAAGACAGCGAAAAGAATGGAATGCCTTCCGTTTTCCGGTATCCGTGCAGTAATGGAAAAAGCAAACAAAATGCAGCAGGCAGGAGAGAAGATCATTCACCTGGAGATCGGACGTCCGGATTTTGATACACCGGAGAAGATCAAAAAAGCAGCAAATGAGAGCCTTGCAGCAGGACATGTATTTTACACATCCAACTATGGTATCCCGAAACTGAGAGAAGCCATTGCAAAATGGGAGAACGAGAACCATGGTACAGATTATGAAGCATCTGAAGTTCTTGTAACAGTAGGTGTTGGTGAGGCAACTTTCGCATCCATGGACGCTTTCCTGGATCCCGGCGATGAGATTCTTGTCCCGAACCCGGTATGGCTGAATTACATCCATGTTCCGTCAGCACTTGGTGCAGTACCTGTAACATACAGCCTGAAAGAGGAGAACGATTATCAGATCGACTTTGAGGAGATGGAGTCAAAGATCACAGATAAGACTAAGATGATCGTTGTTGTAAACCCAAGCAACCCGACCGGTGGTGTTTTCTCTAGAGAGACACTTGAGAAATTAAGCGAGATCGCCATCAGACATGATCTTCTTGTGATCGCAGATGAGATCTACAGCCAGCTTGTATACGATGGAACAGAGCATGTAAGTATTGCATCTCTTCCGGGAATGAAAGAGCGTACCATTACATTAGGAGGATTTTCAAAAGCTTACTCCATGACAGGATGGAGACTTGGATATCTGTGTGCGCCGGTTGGAATCATCCAGGCCTGCGTACGTGTTCATCAGTATACAGTTACCTGCGCATCTTCCTTTGTACAGGAAGCAGCGATCACAGCTTTAACTGATTGTGCAGATGATGTTGAGGCAATGAGAAAAGAGTATCAGAGAAGAAAAGATTATGTGGTAAAAGCTCTGAACGAGATCGATGGGATCAGCTGTAACAACCCACATGGTGCTTTTTATATCTTCGTAAATATCAAGAGCCTTGGAATGACTTCAATGGAGGTTGCCGAGTATCTTCTTGATAATGCAAAGATCGCCCTGGTACCTGGATCTGCATTCGGTTCCGAGGGAGAAGGATACTTAAGAATCTCTTATGCATGCAGCTATGAGGAGCTTCAGGAAGCATGCGCGAGAATCAAAAAAGCAGTGGAAGAACTGAAAAACAAATGATCAGATAAAAAATACCCACCGCTTTTTGTGGCGAAAAGCAATATATTTATACCGTGAAGTCTGGAAAGTGTTGATTTTAAGCCATTTCTGGATATGTGGGTTGATTCAGAGATATGGTTTTGTGACGTTTTTAGGACAAACGCCAGAAAATATGGAGAGCTCCGTGACGTTTTGAGTTGACTTTTTACCGGTAATAGCATATGATAATAACAGCTAAGGAATGTGGTGAGATTCCAAGTGGCAAAGTGAAAGCCCTCAGAGTTGCAGCTCTGGGGGCTTTCTTGCTCGTTACGGTGAGTTATTCCGTTTAGGCTGTTGCTGCCTATCGTCTACCGTCCAGCCGTTTGCATATGTAGTAGCTAACTACGCCTGCTACAACGGAGACAAGAAATGTGGTGAGAATTTCTTCCATCGTGGCCACCTCCTTTCTGCTGGAGGTTCGACAGCTCTTTTAGTATAGCATGGTTTAGAACAATTTTGAATATATAAAATTACCCGGTGCAAATTAATGTACCGGGAGGTTTTTACGAATTAAAAATAGTTCTTTTTTCTATTCCTGTAAAATTGATAATCATTCTTATAGTAAGAAGGAGAATGAGGCAATTCCTTTTCGTATTTTTCTAGAAAGTTAGGTGATAATTTGTAATCATAAAATTCCGCAAGTTTTATTAAAAATCCCTCTAGTATCTTTTCGGGTGAATAGCCTAGAATAATACTGGAATTATCAATTTCGCGGATTTCTTCAAGACGACGGGAGATGATTTTTATTATCTTTTTGCGAGGAATATCAAAATAGTGTTTTTCAATAAATTCAATTAGTTGTTGAATCATATTTTGAGCTAAATCTGGATCATTTCCACAAGAATCGTAACGATTAATTTCATCTGCTATTATTTCGTCGAATAGATATACTATTCGATTTTTTAATATTCTTTTATCTGCGATTTCTTTTCTATAGGCATATGTATAACATGAATCGATAAGAACTGGTATTTCTGTTTTAACTACAATTGTGCTATTTTCAGAACTGAATAACAAAATGTAAATTAAAGAATAGAACTATAATCTGCCGGACGACGGCAAAAGAAAAAAGCCGTCGCAGAGCAGAGGTATCTTCACGCGCCATTTCTAAATTACGGCGGCTTTGATTTTCAGAGCCGCCGCTTTCTTTTTGCCTATCGGCAAGTCTACGACGACCCGAACACTGTAAAAATACGGCGGCTAATGGCGGCTATATGCTGGAAAAACGACCGGAAGAAATTTCTCTTATGGATGTTATTAACTGTACAGAGTCAACAATGGCAATCAGCAGATGCCTGGAGAAGGACGGATATGGAACAGGAACTGCGGAAGAAAGAAAAGAATATCACGAAACAGTATTGGGATATGGTTTCTCTGCTTGTTGCTGTATTGAATCATAATAATCTGGTGGAAACAGAACATCAGGATGATATTAGTTTTTACATGGAGCAGGTTTATCGCCAACTGCAGAAGAATTATCCGGAATATGGAATTACCGAAGAAGAGATTGAAAATGTATCGCACCTTGCACCAATCCATGATATTGGTAAAATCCGGGTATCGATAGAAATATTGAATAAAAATGGGAAATTAACGATAGATGAGATGGAAGTCGTGAAACAGCATCCAATTTGCAGAAAAAAGAAAAAAACTTGGTATGACTCAAAAACAGCTTGCTGAGAAACTGGGTAAGAGTGATAAGTCAGTTTCCAAATGGGAACGTGGAGTTTCCCATAGTTAAAGATACCACACCAAATATGATGAACCCACGCTTATACACTACCAGCTATAATAAACCGCAAGGACAGCAATTTGATGATACTGCTGTCCTTTCTTTTATAAAATTGCAGTACACATAAAAAAGCTGTAAAATGATAAATATATTTGTCCTTGTAACAATTCTCGGACATTTGCCTGTTATACTATCTGCAAAAAGCAAAGGAAGTGAGAATATGGAGCAGATTTTAATTGTCGAGGACGACAGTTTTTTGAATAAGATGTTAGACTATAACCTGACCGCAGACGGCTACGGCGTGACTTCTGCCCTAAATGCCAGAACCGCAGCCGAAGCCATCCGCCAGCGGGAATTTGATCTGGTGCTGCTGGACATCAACCTGCCGGACGGGAATGGGTTTGAGCTGTGCAAGCTGATAAAGCCCCAGTACCCGGACACCATCGTAATTTTCCTGACCGCCAACGATCAGGAGAGTGACCAGATACGGGGCTATGAGGTGGGCGCGGTGGACTACATCACAAAGCCCTTTGTGATCGGGGCCTTGCAGCGGAAAATCAAAGCCATGTTCGCCATGCTGGAACATCACAAACCGGCCAAGGACATTTACGACGACGGGCGGCTGTTTCTGGACTTCTCGGAGCAGACGGCTTCCTTAAACGGCAAGCCCCTGACCCTATCCCTGATGGAATATAAAATGCTGAATCTGTTCCGTAAAAATCCCCGGCAAGTGCTGACCCGTGGGCAGCTTTTGGAAAAGCTGTGGGATATAGACGAAAGGTTTGTAGACGAACACACCCTGACAACCTCCATTAGCCGAATTCGCAGCAAGATCGAATCCGACGGCGGCGCGCCCTACATCAAGACCGTTTACGGCATGGGTTATCAATGGACGGGAGGCGAGGCAAAATGAAGTTTCAAAACCTATCGGTAAAGCGGCTGTTTAGCCGGGTGGCAATAGGACTTGTCCTTTCCATGTCCGGGATCACCATAGCCCTGTTTCTTGTGACAAAACAGACGGCGGTGCTGCTGACTGGCGGGGCGCTGCTACTGTGCGCCCTTGTGGGGATTTTTGTACTGACGCAGGCGTTTGGAAAGCGGCTGTCGCAGTTTACCGCTAACCTGTGCCAGACTTTAGACCACATGATCGCCGGAAATGAAGCACCCCAGCGGCCAGAGGACAGCGAAACCCAGCTTGCCAGAATCGGACACCGGTTGGCAAGGCTTTACCAGATCATGCAGGAGAACCGCCGCCGGGTGGACGAGGAACGGCAGGAGTTGCAGACCCTTGTATCGGATATTTCCCATCAAGTGAAAACGCCGGTAAGCAATCTGAAAATGGCGACGGACACCCTGCTGGAAAAGCCTATGACCGAGGCGGAGCGCACCGACTTTATCCGGGGAATCCGCAGCCAGACGGATAAGCTGGACTTTCTCTTTCAGGCCCTTGTGAAAACCTCCCGTCTGGAAACAGGCGTGATCCAGTTGGACAAGAAACCGGGTCGCCTCTTTGATACCGTGGCGCAGGCCATGAGTGGGATCGTGTATGCAGCGGAGAAAAAGGAAATCGCCGTGTCTGTGGACTGCCCGGAGGATTTGACCGTTTCCCATGACAGCAAGTGGACATCCGAAGCCCTCTTTAACCTGCTGGACAATGCGGTGAAGTACACCCCGGCGGGAGGGAAAATCGCTGTGTCGGTGGTGCTGTGGGAAATGTATGTGGAGATCAAAGTGACCGACACCGGCAAGGGCATTTCCGAAAGCAATCAGGCCGCCATCTTCCGGCGCTTTTATCGTGAGGAAGAAGTACACGAACAGCAGGGCATGGGCATTGGCCTGTATCTGGCCCGCGAGATCGTAATGCGACAGGGCGGCTATATCAAAGTGGTTTCGGAGCCGGGCAAGGGTTCGGAATTTTCCATTATGCTGCCTACAAAATAGAACGCGGCGGACGGCCATTCCCGGCTGCCCGCCGTAAATTTTTTTGAAATGTCCGAGCGTTGTAACATTTCACCCCGATTTTCAATGAAATTTTTTGGCCGCTGTAACATTTCTCGGACATTTGGGTTTTATAATACCTTTATCAACAGGCAAGAAGCCTTGAAAGGAGTTTTGAATATGAGCGTTTTACAGACTATTGACCTGAAAAAGTATTATGGCACAAAGCCGAACATTACCCGCGCCCTTGACGGTGTGAACTTCTCCGTGGAGGACGGCGAGTTTGTGGCTGTTGTGGGAACATCTGGCAGCGGCAAATCCACCTTACTTCACATGATGGGAGGGCTGGACACACCTACTTCTGGCAATGTGATTGTCCGGGACAAAGAACTGTCAAAAATGAACGATGAACAGCTTACCATCTTCCGTCGCCGTAACATCGGCTTTATCTTCCAGAACTATAACCTTGTTCCGATCCTGAATGTGTATGAGAACATCGTCCTGCCGGTGGAGCTGGACGGGGACACGGTGGATCAGAAGTTTTTGGACGAGATTGTTCATCTGCTGGGGCTGGAAGATAAACTGAAAAATATGTCAAATAATCTATCCGGCGGTCAGCAACAGCGAGTAGCGATTGCTCGTGCCTTGATTACCAAACCGGCTATCGTGTTGGCCGACGAACCGACCGGCAACCTTGACAGCAAGACCAGTGCAGAGGTGCTGGGGCTAATCAAGCGCACCAGTGCGGAGTTCCGGCAAACTGTTGTGATGATTACCCACAACAACGACATTGCCCGCCTTGCAGATCGGATTATCCGCATTGAGGACGGCAAGATTGTGGAATAAGGAGGTGGCAGACTATGACATGGCCTTTTGAGAATGATACAAGTGCCATTGTAAAAAAATTGGCAGGTAGGAGTATGCAAGCGGATAAGAGAAACAAGGCATTTCTGCTTTTGACAATCGCCATCTCTGTCTGTATGGTTTTTTCGATTCTCCTAATATCAACAGGTACACAAGAGAAATTCAAGAACACACAGAGGAATAAAGCGCAGATTGGCATTTTGGGAGTTACAGACGAACAAACGGCTCAGCTGCATCAAAACGAAAATATTACATGGGTTGGCGAATATTCCGCTATAGGTGTGTTTTATGTTGAAAATAAAACAATCACTGTTGCTTATGGAAATGAAGATTATTTTTTACATCAGGAAGAAATAACTTTTCAGGGAAGTGTGCCGCAGAAAGCGGATGAGATTATGCTCCCCCAGAACTATCTTGATTTTTTAGGAAAATCCTATCAGACTGGCGATACAATTTCTATTGACCTGACTGGAACAGGACAGAAAGCAGAATATACACTTTCAGGTGTTTTGAATAATACGAAAGAAAGCAACGGATATTTTATTTATGTTAGTAAAGAGCTTGCCCAAGATTTGGCAAAAGATTCTTTTCAGGTTACAGCATATACGCGGTTGAATACAGACGCCATAAGTTCCACGGCTATTCTTGATTTTGCCGGCAAAGCAATACAAAATATAGGCATTGTCGAGGAACAGGTAATGTTTACAGAATATTCTGCTGTTATGTCGGGTGTGATAACATCGGGTATTCCGATTCCAGTACCACTACTGGCGGCGTTGACGGCTATTTTGGCGGCAACGATTGTCTATGGTGTTTTTTACACAAAGATTGTAAAAAATGTTCAGATGTTTGGGCAACTGCGGACAGTTGGCATGACAAAAAGACAGATTAAACGGATGGCAAGTAAAGAGGGACGTTTATATGCCTTTGCTGGTATTCCTTTGGGGCTTGTCATTGGTGTACTGATTGGATTTATTGGCTGTCCTGATGGATTCCGGCTAAAAACAACAGTTATTTATGCTGTACTGATTGCCGCAGTAGCCTTTGTAACAGTGAATATTGCCATTTTTAAGCCTGTCCGAGTAGCAATGAATACTTCCCCGGTAGAGGGTGCTAAATACCTTGCGTATGCTGGAAAGGCAAAAAGCAGCTCAAAACTGCATCGGAAACTTACGCCGTTTAATCTGGCGAAAATAAATATACAAAGAAACAAACAAAAAGCAGTTCTGACGCTTTTAATGCTTGGAGTAAGCGGGGCTCTTTTACTGGTTACTTCTACGGTTGCTGGTTCTATTGATCCGGCAAAACAGGCAAGTTTCAAATATTATCCTGCCGGTAACATTCTTATACAAATAAGAAATACAGTTGGCAGCTCTTTCGATAACGAAGCGGAGCCATACGGAAGCGCAAAATTGCAACTGGAAGAAAATCCACTTGAAGATCAGGCATTGATGCAGGAATTAGAAAAGGTAGATGGGATAGAAAAAAT